>ERZ772918.95-NODE-95-length-71730-cov-261.842_pt1 | contig 71730 bp, 64 predicted proteins | sample MGYA00512118_ERZ772918 | MGnify/ENA primary metagenome ERZ772918 (study PRJEB29015, sample SAMEA2737939) | human oral metagenome | biome: human oral; feature: human-associated habitat; material: dental | place: China | collected 2135 ... | reverse complement strand
GCCGGGCGCGGCACGGCGCGCGGTGGGGGCGGCCCCCGGGACCCGCGAGGGCCCCGCGGCGCGCGCGCTCCCCAGCCTCCCGCCCAGCCCCGCTACTGGCTGCGCCGCCTCGTCCTGCTGGGCGCCGTCGTCCTGCTGCTGCTGGCGGTTGTTCTCGGCATCGTCAAGGGCGCCTACGCCATCCGCGACCAGATCCGCGAGCAGGACCGCCAGCAGGCGGCCGAGCAGACAGTCACCCCCTACCCGGCCCCGCAGGCCTGCGCGGCCGATGCCCTCGGTGTCTCGGTCAGCGCGCCCGAGGAGGTCGCCTCCGGCGCGGGGATGAGCATCGAGGTGAGCGTGACGAACAATGGCGCGGATGCCTGCCTCCTGGACCTGGGCAGCCAGTCCCTGGGCGCCTCGATCACCTCCGGCGGGAATCCCGTGTGGGCCTCGGACACGTGCTCGCCGTCGGCTGACAGCCGCCAACTCCTCGTCAAGCCCGGCGCCTCCTCCTCCGCCACCATCACCTGGGATGGGCGGCGCAGTGGGAGCGAGTGCGCCCCCGCCGCCCCGACGGCGACCGCCACCGGTCAGGCGGCGAGCGCGTCCCCCTCGGAGTCCCCCAGCGCGACGCCCACGGAGAGCCCGAGCGCGGATCCGAGCGCTTCCTCGAGCGCCGATCCCAGTGCCAGCACCGACCCCTCGGCCACTCCGACGCCGTCGCCCTCGCCCCTGGCGCCCGCCCAGTCCAACGGCGACGTCGCCACGACAGGCGTCTACAAGCTCCAGCTGCGCCTGGGGGAGGCCACCCTCGGCGACGAGAAGGTCTTCGTCGTCAAGTGAGCCGGCCGCGGCGGCTCAGCGCTCGTTGAGGGAGACCTCGGCGAGGCGGCTCAGGCCGTCGCGCAGGGTGCGTGCGCGGCGCGGCCCGATCCCCTCGACCGCCTCGATCTCCTCGCTCGACGCCCCGAGGATCCCCTGCAGGGAGCCCCAGTGGTCGACGACAGCGCGGATCGCCACCAGCGGCAGCCGCGGGATCTTGGACAGCAGGCGCAGGCCGCGCGGGGAGATGGCGGCGTCGAGCTCCTGGCCGTCCGGGCCGCCGAGGCTCATCGAGCGGGCCACCATGGCAAGGTCGAGCAGGGCGGGGGAGCCCACCCACTTCAGGCGCGCGTCCACCGTTGCCACCTCGAGGCCCTCGGGCAGGTAGTCGGCCAGCAGGAAGTCGCGCTCGGCCATGAGGCCGCGCGTGAGCTCCTCGAGCTGCAGGTCGAGCAGGCGGCCGTCGGTGCCCAGCTCGAGGACGTAGCCCTCGATATCCGAGGCGATGCGCCGCACCATCTCGAGCAGCTGCAGGACGCTGGTGACGTCGCGGACCGAGACGATGTCCTCGATCTCCAGGGTGTTGAGCCCGGAGGTGGTCTGGGACAGGCGCGTCGTGTAGCGCTCGAGTGTGGCCAGGGCCTGGTTGGCGCGGGCCAGGATCGACTCGCTGGGCTCGATGACGCGGCGCCTGCCGTCGATGTACAGGGAGATGATCTGCATCGACTGGCTGACCGAGATGACCGGGTAGCCGGTCTGGCGGGCCACGCGCTCAGCGGTGCGGTGGCGCATGCCGGCCTCGGAGGTCTCGATCGAGGCGCTGGGCAGGAGCTGGACGTTGGCGCGGCGGATGCGCGTGGCGGTGGAGTCGATGACGACGGCGCCGTCCATCTTCGACAGCTCGCGCAGCCGGGCGGCGGAGAGCTCGGCGTCGATCTGGAAGCCGCCCGAGGAGATCTCCTCGACCGTCTCGTCGTAGCCGATGACGATGATCGCGCCGGTGCGGCCGCGCAGGATGCGCTCCAGGCCGGCGCGCAGCTCGGTGCCGGGGGCGACGAGGGAGAGGGTCTCACGCATGAGACTGCTCGTATCGCTCATCAGTGCTCCTGGTCGGGCGCCCGCCCAACGGGTGAGCGGCGCTGTCGTGGCTGATCCTCGGCCATCGTAGTGGCGGGTCGGGGGGCCGCTGCGGCAAGGTGTTGAAGACCACGGGTTCTGACGCCGAGTTGTTGCCTTCGCGCCATCCTCGCGGCCCTCCTCCCGCCTGCGGCGATGAGCCCGCTCAACGGCGGGGGAGCGCCGCGCCGACGGCCTCGCCGACGTGGCTCACGGGCAGCACGCGCATGCCGGGGACCTTCCGCAGCTCCTCGGAGCCGGCCAGGGGGACGAGCGCGCGGTCGAAGCCGAGGCGGGCGGCCTCGGCCAGGCGCCGCTGGATACCGACGGTGGCCCTCACCTCCCCGGTCAGCCCCACCTCCCCGAAGGCCACGAGTCCCGGCGGCGTGGGAAGGCCCTGGGCCGCGGAGACGATGGCGATCGCCACCGCCAGGTCTGTGGCCGGCTCCACGGCTCGCGCCCCGCCGACGGTGGAGACGTAGACATCCGAGCTGGAGGTGTCCACCTTGAGCCGCGCCGCGAGGACGGCCAGGCCCATGGCGACGCGCGCGTGATCGACCCCGGAGGTGGTGCGGCGCGGCGATCCCGCGCTCGTCCCCGCCACGAGGGCCTGGATCTCCACGGGCATCGGCCGGCGCCCCTCCAGGGTGACGGTGGCGCAGGTGCCCGGCACCTCGGAGCGGGCGGCGGACAGGAAGAGCCCGGAGGGATCGGCCAGCCCCACGATGCCGCGCTCGCCGAGGTCGAAGCAGCCGACCTCATCGGTGGGCCCATAGCGGTTCTTCACCGCCCGCAGGAGCCGCAGGCGGGCGTGGCGGTCCCCCTCGAACTGGGCGACGACGTCCACCAGGTGCTCCAGCACGCGCGGCCCGGCGATCCCGCCGTCCTTCGTCACGTGCCCGACGAGCAGGACGGGGATGCCGCGCTCCTTGGCGATGGCGATGAGGGCGCTGGCCACGGCCCGCACCTGGGTCACCCCGCCCGCTGAGCCCTCGACGGCCGCCGAGGCGATCGTCTGCACCGAGTCGACGACGAGCAGCGAGGGGGAGGCGTCCTCCACGTGGCCCAGCAGCGCGCCCAGCTCGGTCTCGGAGGCGAGGAGGAGGGCGTCGTCGATGGCCTCGATGCGCTCGGCGCGCAGGCGCACCTGCGAGGCGGACTCCTCCCCGGTGACGTACAGGACTGGCCCCTCGCCCCGCTGCCGGGCCACGGCGGCCGCCTTGGCGGCGACGTCGAGCAGGAGGGTGGACTTGCCGACCCCCGGCTCCCCGGCCAGGAGCACGACGGCGCCCGGCACGATCCCACCGCCGAGCACCCGGTCCAGCTCGCCGACGCCGGTGGGGCGGGCCCGGGCCTCCTCGGCGCTCACCTGCCCGATGGGGCGCGCGGGGGAGGCGGGCCGCACCGCTGGCACGGCCCTTAAGGCCCCGGAGCCCGCTGGCCCAGCGGCGCCCACGACCTCCTCCAGGGTCCCCCAGGCGCGGCACTCCCGGCACTGGCCCAGCCACTTGGGACTCGACCAGCCGCACTCGGAGCAGCGGTAGGAGGACTTGGGCGCCTTGGCGGTGGCAGCGGTGATGCTCGGCATGTCCCGAGAGTATTGAGGGGCTCTGACACGAATGGCGGGCGCTTGCGAGGCTGCTCGCGGCTGCCCGCGCGGGAACCGCGGGGGCAGCCGCGGGGGACTGCGTGGGAGCGCGGAGACCCGCGGCGGCGGGGGGAGCGCGGCGGCGCGGTCAGCGCTGCGTGGGCGTGCCGGGCTGGGCCTGGCCGTAGCCCTGGGCCGCCTGCTCTTGGGCGAGGCGCTGCCTGTCCTTGGCGCGCATGAGGGAGGGCGAGCGCTTAGCGATGGCGGTGTCGGCGGCGGACAGGAGCCCGATGATGACCAGGGCCGGGAAGATGAGGATGATGATCGGGATCTTGCGCAGCCAGGGGAGGGCGTTGCCGATCGCGAAGTACAGGCCGACGCAGCAGGCGGCTCCGATGAGCCCGCCGACGATCATGAGGGGGATGTAGAAGGTAGGAGTGGACGTCCTTGCTCTCGCCGCTCTCGCTCGCGGGCTGGTTGCTCTCCTGGGGCGCTACCTGCTGTGACATGGCTTTCTCCTGGTGGGATGGGGATTGGGCTCGACCAAGTATGTGAGGCGCCGCAGGCCTCGGGCGACCCCTCGCCATGGGGACGGCTCCCTGGCCCCATGCCCGGGGCGGCCCTTCCCTTATGCGGGGACCGCGCCGCCGCTCATCGCGCGCGGGCCAGCGCCAGCACCGCGCGGGCGGTCGGCTCGTCGGTCGCCAGGGCGGAGAGGTAGCCGGACCGCAGGGCCGCCAGGATCGCCGTCGTCTTGTCAGCCCCCGCGGCCACCCCGATGACCAGCGGGATATCCGCCAGGCGCTCCAGGCCCAGGCACAGGGTGCGCTCGCAGATCGCGGTATGCACATGGCGGCCCTCGGCATCGAGGTGGTGCCCGCAGATATGCGCGACGACGCCCTTGGCCCGGCACTCGGCCACCACCTCCGGCGTCATCCACCGCCGCAGCAGCGGGCTCACCCCCAGCCCATCCCCGACGGCGCCGATGCCGGTGAGGGCCGCGTCCGAGCGTGCGGCGAGCTCGATCGTCGTCGAGACCTGCTCCTCCTGGCGCATGCCCGTGGCCATGGCCAGGGAGTCGAAGACCAGCGGGACAGTGAGATTGCGGTAGTGCCCGCCCAGGCGCAGGGCCATGGAGCGGGAGATATTGGGGCCGTCCTCCAGGTTGAAGGAGTCCCCAGCGCTGCCCACCATCGCCACCACCATCGAGTCCGGCCAGATCTGCTCCGGCAAGTGGTGCGCGACCGCCCCGACCGCGCGCCCGTTGGACACGGCGACGACGCAGCGCCGCCCCACATGCTCCTCGAGGAGCTGCCCGGCTGAGCGCGCCAGCTCAGCGCTCACGCCGTGCTCGTCCGCGGGGCGCGCCTCGCAGACCCGCGCGTGCTTGAGGCTGAAGGTCCTCAACAGGTCCTCCTCGAGCCCCATGAGCCGCTCGATCGGGTGGGCGACGGTGATCGTCACGACGCCCTCGCGGCGGGCCTCGGCGAGCATCCGGGAGACCGTGGGCCGCGAGTAGCCCAGGCGGGAGGCGACGGCGGCCTGGTCGAGCCCGTCCTCCCAGTACAGGCGGGCGACGTCGAGCAGCAGGGACAGCCGGGATCGACTGGCGCTGGGGCACATATGTTCCTCCTCGACTCAGCAGGGATAGGAGTGGACGCCGTTTCCTCGGCCCATGCCGCGATTCTAGGAAGCGCCAGCCGGAGCCCGCATCGAGGGGTGTGAACATATGCTCACCGCTCCGATTCGGCCCCTGCTGGGCGGCTCCTACGTTCGTTCATGCCAGCCGCGCGTCCCGCGCGACCCGTTCGAAGGAGAACCCGCATGAGCATCGTCCGCACCATCCACGGCGACGTCGACGCCTCCACCCTCGGCGTCGTCAACGCCCACGACCACCTCATCCGCGTCGGCGCCGGCGAGGTCTACATCGACCCCGACCATCTCCTCATCGACGAGGACAAGGCCGTCCAGGAGGCCACCTCCTTCGTGACCGCCTCCAAGCGCTTCGCCCCCTCGGCAACGATCGTCGACATGTGCCCCGCCTCCTCGGGGCGCGGCGTGCTCAAGCTGCGCGACGTCGTCGACCGCGTCCCCGACCTCCAGGTCATCCAGGCCACCGGCTTCCACCAGCAGAAGGTCTATCTGGAGTGGCGCCAGTCCTGGGTCAACCAGTACACGGTCGCCGAGATCGCCGATCTGCTCATCGCCGACATCGTCGAGGGCGTCGACGCCAACGACTACATGGGCCCCCTCGTCAAGCGCACCGACATCAAGGCCGGCTGCATCAAGTGGGCCACCGCCTACGGCAGGATCACCGACTGGGAGGTCAAGACGGGCGAGGCCGTCGCCATCGCCTCCAAGGAGACCGGCGCCCCCGTCAACACCCACGTCACCGCCGGTACCTGCGGGCCGGAGCAGGCCCGCTTCCTCGTCGAGCACGGCGTGGCCCCCGAGAAGATCGCCATCGGTCACATCCAGCGCAACTGGGACCCGTGGATCCACGAGCAGATCACCAAGCTCGGCGCCTATGTGGAGCTCGACGGCACCAACCGCATCAAGTACGTGCCCGACAACGCCCGCGTCAACCTCATCAAGACCCTGAGGGACAAGGGCTACGGCAAGCAGATCCTGCTGGGCACCGACTCCGGCAAGGCCTCCTACCAGAAGGCCTACGGCTCCGTCTCCGGCATCGACTACGACCCCGCCGTCTTCTGCCCGCGCCTCATCGACGACGAGGGCGTCGACCCCGCCTACGTCCAGGACCTCCTGGTGAACAACGCGGCGACCTTCTTCGCCTTCGAGGCCCTCGCGGGCTGAACGGGGGAGCGGAGCATGACACCAGCACCCAGGCTGCAGATCGCCCTGGACACCCCCGACCTGCCCAGCGCTCTCGGGCCGCTCCAGAAGGCGGCGCCCCATATCGACGTCATCGAGTGCGGCACCATCCTCGTCCTCGCCGAGGGGTGCCACGCCGTGCGCGCCATCCGCGCCCTCTTCCCGGACACCCCGATCCTCGCCGATGTGCGCATCGCCGAGGCCGGCTCCAAGATCGCCCGCATGGCCTTCGAGGCCGGCGCCAGCCTCGTCAGCTGCGTCGCGGGGGCCTCCATGGCCACGATCGCGCGGGTCTGCGCCGTCGCCGCCGAGCTCGACGGCGAGGTCCAGGTCGAGCTCGCCGACGAGTGGTACGACGCCGACCGCGCCCGCGCCTGGCGGGAGGCAGGAGTCCAGCACGTCATCGTCAAGCGCTCCCGCGACCGCGAGGCCTCCGGGGACCTGTCCTGGAAGCCCGAGGACCTCGGCCGCATCGATGAGCTCGCCGCCATGGGATTCACGGTGACGATCACCGGCGGGGTCACTCCTGCGGATCTCCCCGCCTTCGCCGGCCACCCGGTCGGCATCGTCATCGCGGGCCGCTCCATCGTGGACGCTGCCGACCCCGCCGCCGCTGCGGCCGAGCTCAAGCGGGCCATCGCGGGGGTGTGGTCATGAGCGCGAGCGTCCTGGCGCCGTCGGCGCCCGCTGCCAGCGGTCTCGGGCCCGCCGGCGCGTCCCTGGCGGCGGACCCCCTCGCCGGCGGCCTCGCCCTGGGCATCTACGAGAAGGCCCTGCGCGGGCCCGCCCCCGTCACACCGCGCCAATGGCGGGACTTCCTCGCCCAGGTGGCACAGGGCGGATTCTCCTTCCTGGACCTGTCCATCGACGAGTCCCCCGAGCGGGAGGCCCGCCTGGAGTGGTCGGCCGAGCAGTGGCGCGCCGTGCGCCGCGCCGCCGAGGACGCCGGGGTGATGATCGGCGGGATCTGCCTGTCCATCCACCGGCGCATCGCCCCCGGATCGGCGGACCCCGCCACGCGCCAGCGCGCCCGCGAGGTCATGGCCCAGAGCCTGCGCGCCTGCCACGAGGTAGGGGCCCCGGTCCTCCAGATCGCCGGCTACTACTGCTTCTACGAGGAGCCCGGCCCGGACTCGGCGCGCTGGTACGCCGAGCTCCTCGCCGACTCCGTCCCCCTGGCCGCCCGCCTCGGGGTGGTCATGGGCATCGAGAACGTCGACGGCGTCGGCGTCACCTCAATCACCCGGGCCATGGAGCTCGTCGAGCAGATCGACTCCCCGTTCCTCCAGGTCTACCCGGACCTCGGCAATATCGCCGAGCAGGGACTCGACCCGGACGTCGAGGTCCCCGCCGGGCGCGGCCACATGGTCGCCATGCACGCCAAGGACGTGCGCCGGGGGGAGCCCCGCCGCGTCGAGATGGGCACCGGCATCGTCGACTGGGACCGCTCCTTCGCCCTCCTCGCCCACCAGGGCTGGGCCGGGCGCCTCATGATCGAGATGTGGAACGACGACGCCCCTGACTCTGTTGCCAGATGCGCTGCCGCCCGGGCCTTCATCGAGGAGCGGGCCCGCGCGGCGGGCATCTCCATCGTGGGACCCGAGGCCGCCTGACCGCCCTGGTCAGCCAACCGGCCTCGGGCCCGTCCCGGGCACCTGTCCATCCAGTCCCTGACCATCCGCGGCGAGCGCCGCACGACCCTCATCATCCGAACGATCCGCATCATCCGCACGATCCGCACCGCCAGCCGGGGCCGGGCCCCGCCTCGCCCCGCCCGCAGAACGAAGGAGTTCTCCATGACCTACGACCTCTCAACCATCGGGGAGGGGCAGATCCGCCTCACCTGCGAGCGGGGCGACCGGCTCGTCACCGCCCGCACCCTGCGCATGACCGCCGCCGGCTCCGAGGCCAACGTGGCCGGCCTGCTCTCCGAGCTCGGCCGCTCCACCACCTGGGCCTCCAAGCTCCCCAAGGGGGAGCTCGCCGACCGCATCGCCCTGGAGTACTCCGCCGTCGGCGTCGACATGAGCCACGTCGTGCTCACCGATGAGGGGCGCGTGGCGCTCTACTTCCTGGAGCCCGGAGAGTTCCCCCTTCCTGGCAAGGTCACCTACGACCGCCAGCACACGCCCTTCCGCTCCATCACGCCGTCGGACTTCGACTGGGACTCCCTGCTGGACACCCGCGTCGTCTTCCTCACCGGCATCACCGCGGCACTCACCCCCGAGACCGCCGCTGTTGTGCGCTACTTCGCCGACGCCGCCCACGAGCGCGGCGTGGACATCGCCCTCGACGTCAACTTCCGCTCCCTGCTGTGGAGCGGCGAGCAGGCCCGCGAGGTCCTCGGGCCCATCGCGAGGATGGCCTCGATCCTCTTCTGCTCGCGCTCGGACGCCCGCATCGTCTTCGGCATCGACGGCGAGGGCATCGAGGCCTGCCACAACCTGCGCGAGGCCATGGGCGCGCCCACCGTCGTGTCCACCGATGGGCGCGCCGGCACCTACCTGTCCTCCGAGGTCGCCGAGCGGGTCTTCGACATCAAGTCCGTCACCGTCGTCGACCGCCCCGGCGCGGGGGACTCCTTCGTGGCGGGCACGCTCCACGGCTGGCTCGACGGCGACGTCGTCGCCGGCATCGAGATGGGCACACGGGTCGCCCAGCTGGCCCTCACCCACCACGGCGACCTCACGCATGTGCGCCCCGGCGAGCTGGCCCTGCTGGGCGGCTCCGACATCCTCCGCTGAGGCGCCCCGGGGCCGGGCGGGCCTCACAGCGCCCGCGCCCAGCCCCGGCGGCCCTCCTCCCACAGAATCCGGTTCAGTTAGGTTCCGATAGGTACAGATAGGTTCAATGATGAGCGCATCGACTCAGGCCCCTCCGCGCGGCGCCACCGCCGCGGAGCAGATCGACAACCACCGCCTCACCGGCCATCAGAAATCCCTCATCTCGATGGCCATCATCGGCAACGTGTCGGAGTTCTTCGACATGTTCCTCATCGGCTTCATCATCAACATGCTCTCCAGCGCCCCGGGCTGGAGCCTGACGGGGATGCAGTCCGGCATCATCCTGGCAGGCGCGGGCCTCGGCACGGTGCTCGGCTCCATCATCTGGGGGCGCCTGGCGGACAGGATCGGCCGCAAGCAGGCCTTCATCTGGTGCATCGTCGTGCTCGTCGTCTTCACGGCCGCCTCGGCGCTCACCCCCGTCAACGGCTGGATCATCCTGGCGATCCTGCGCACCGGGGTCGGCTTCGGCGTCGGGGGCCTCAACATCACCTCGGTGCCCTACGTCCAGGAGTTCGTGCCCGCCAAGCAGCGCGGCCTCCTCGCGGGACTGACCAGCGTGTTCATCCCCGGGGGGATCCTCCTGGGGAGCCTGGTGACGAAGTACTTCGGGGACGACCTGGGCTGGCGCGGCCTCATCGCGGTGGGCTGCATCCCGATCGTCCTGCTCGCCTGGACGCGGGTGGTGCCCGAGTCGCCGCGCTTCTACCAGACGCACGGCCGGGAGGCCGAGGCGAGGGAGGCCTACGCCTGGGCGATGGAGATCCCGGTGGAGCAGGTGGCCGCGCTCCCGGAGATCCCCCAGGAGACCTCGGTGTCCTACTCCGTCATCCTCACCCGCTACCCGCGCCAGCTCCTCGTGGTGGCGCTGGGCTCGTTCTGCTTCATCCTGGGCTCCTTCACCGTGCAGTCCTGGGGGCAGACGCTTCTGGGCCAGTCCTTCAAGTTCGACGGCGGCATGGTGGCCACCCTGTTCATCCTCGTCTCGCTCGGCGACCTCCTGGGCCGCCTGGGCTCGGCCTGGATCTCCGACCGCATCGGGCGGCGCCTGACGATGCTCGGCTGCGGCGTCATCGGCGGCATCGGCGCGCTCATCGCGGCGCTGTCGACGAGGATGGTCGGCGACGGCGGAGCGGCGAGCAGCGCCGGGACCGCCGGCTGGGTGTTCTTCATCGGGATCCTCATCATCATGACCTTCGGCGACGGCGCCTTCGGGATCCTCAACGCCTTCGGCGGCGAGCAGTTCCCGACCTCCGCGCGCTCGACCGGCCTGGGGCTCGGCTATGGGATCGGCGCGATCGCGAAGGTCACGGGGCCCTACCTCGTGGGCGCCCTCATCGGCGGGTCCAAGCCCACGAGCGCCGACGTCGTCTTCGTGCCCTTCCTCATCTTCGCCGTGTTGCTCGTGCTCGGCGGGGTGACGTACATGTTCGCCACCGAGACGAAGGGCGCCTCCCTCGACGACATCTGACCCGCCCCTCTCGCCGAGACCGGGCGATCAGCACGGCGAAACCGGGCGAACAGCACCGCGAGATGCGCAACTCTCCAGTTGCTCAGAATCTCGCGGTGCTGTTCGCCCGGTCTCGGTTATAGGGAGGGGTGATGGGTGGTGGCCAGCGTGGGGCGTTGCCGTCAGTGCTGGCCGTAGACGTTCTGGTAGCGGTCGTTGAGGCTGTCGATGGCGGCCTGGTCGATCGGGACCGGGGTGCCGCCGTCGCGCGCGATATGCACCGTGCGCGCCACCTCCTCGCACATCGCCGCCGCCTTGACCGCCGCCCGAGCATCGGCCCCGATGGTGAACGGCCCGTGATTGGCGATGAGCACCGCAGGCGAGCGTGACTCCGACAGCGTCTCCACGATCCCCCGGCCGATCGAGTCATCCCCGATGAGCGCGAACGGCCCCACGGGGATCTCCCCGCCGAACTCGTCGGCCATCATGGTCAGCACGCAGGGGATCGGCTCGCGCCGGGCCGCCCACGCCGTGGCGTAGGTCGAATGGGTGTGCACCACCCCGCCCACCCGCTCCATGTGCCGGTAGACGTAGGCGTGCGCTGCCGTGTCCGACGACGGCGCGAGCGAGGCGGGCGTGCCGTCGTCGATCTTGGCCCCGTCCAGGGTGCACACGACCATCGTCTCGGGGGAGAGCTGGTCGTAGGTGACGCCCGAGGGCTTGATGACGAACAGGTCGGTGGGCTCGGGCCCATTGCCGCGATCGACGACGACCCGCTCGGAGACGTTCCCCGCCGTCCACACGACGAGCCCCCAGCGGGGCAGCTCAGCGTGGAGGGCGGCCACCCGCTCCCTGGTGGCGGCGACGGCGTCGCGCAGCTCCTCATCGAGCTCGGCCAGGACGACCTGGCGGCCGGAGGGCGCGGGGGACGGGGTGGCGGGATCGGTTGGCGACGGCTCTGTCATGGCGATTCTCCTCACTGGTAGGACGGGCTGGCGGGTCGGGGCGATGAGCCGCGTCGGCCAGCGGCCTGGCTCACATGCTGACTCGGTGGTTCCCCTGGCGCTTCCCGATTGTCACACTGGTGGGACCGGGTTCTCAGCGTGTGGCGCGCACATCGGTGCAGGCGCTCGCGAGGCCCCCGTCAGGCGCAGTGACGCGCTCGCCGCGCAGCCCCACCATTCCAAGGAGAAGGCTCCATGACCCTGGTCGCCGGCATCGACTCATCCACACAGTCCTGCAAGATCGTCATCCGCGAATCCGCCACCGGCGCCCTCGTGCGCGAGGCGAGAGCCTCCCACCCCGACGGCACCGAGACGCACCCCGACCACTGGTGGCGCGCCCTGGGGGAGGTGATCGACGCCGTCGGCGGGCTCGACGACGTCGCCGCCCTGTCCGTGGGCGGCCAGCAGCACGGCATGGTGCTGCTCGACGGCGACGGCGAGGTCATCCGCCCCGCCCTGCTGTGGAACGACACCCGCAGCGCCGACGCGGCCACCCAGCTCATCGCCGAGCTCGGCGACGGCGACCCCGCCAAGGGCGCCCGGGAGTGGGCCGACGCGGTGGGCTCCGTTCTCGTCGCCTCCCTGACCACCACCAAGCTCCGCTGGGTGGCCGACAACGAGCCCGAGGCCGCTGCCCGGATCGCCGCCATCTGCCTGCCCCACGACTGGCTCACCTGGCGCCTGCGCGGCACCGGGAGGCTGGAGGACCTGACCACCGACCGCTCGGACGCCTCGGGCACCGGCTACTTCGACGCCGTGTCCAACGAGTACCGCCGTGACCTGCTCGCCCTCGCCCTGCGTCGCGCCCCGGAGGAGGCCAGCGGCATCATCCTGCCGCGCGTCCTCGGCCCCCACGAGGTCGCGGGCACCGGCGGGAGGATCACCACCGCGGCGGGAGGCGACCACGACCTCACCCACCTCGTCCTCGGCCCCGGATGCGGGGACAACGCGGGAGCCGCCCTCGGACTCGGCCTCGCCCCCGGGCAGACCTCCGTGTCCTTGGGCACCAGCGGCGTCGTCGCCGCCGTCTCGGCCACCCCCACCCACGACGCCTCCGGCCTCGTCACCGGCTTCGCCGACGCCACCGGCGCTTTCCTCCCCCTGGCCTGCACCCTCAACGGCGCCCGCGTCCTGGACGCCGCCAAGCGGGTCCTCGGCGTCGACTACGAGGAGTTCGACTCCCTCGCCCTGGCCGCCGAGCCGGGCGCGGCCGGCCTCGTCCACGTCCCCTACCTGGAGGGCGAGCGCACCCCCAACCTCCCCGAGGCCACCGGCATCCTCACCGGCATGACGCTGGCGTCGCTGACCCCGGAGAACTACGCGCGCGCCGCCGTCGAGGGCCTCCTGTGCCTCATGGGCGCCTGCCTGGACGCCGTGCGCGCCCAGGGCGTGGAGATCAGCGCCGTCACCCTCGTCGGTGGCGGGGTGAGGTGGCGCTGCGCCAAGGAGCTGAGCCCCGCGCTCCTGGGCGTCCCGGTGGACGTGCCCACCCCGGGGGAGTACGTCGCCGACGGCGCGGCCAAGCAGGCCGCCTGGGTCCTCGCAGGCGGGGACGAGCCCCCGGCATGGGCGCCGGGCGGCGTCGAGCGCCTCACCGCCGAGCCCCAGGTGGAGGTGCGCGCCGCCTACGACGACGCGGCACGGCTCGCGGCGCGGGGCTGAGGGGCCCTGGGCGGGAGCCTGGGCGGCCCTGTCGGTCTGGGCGGGAAAGGCTCGGGCACGCGGCGACACGACGTCTGATGATCGCCGTCGGCTGAAGGCGCGGGCCGCGTGCCCCGCGCCCGCCCCTCGCGGCCCGGGATCCCGCCGATCCGCCTGCGCGCGGGGCGATGGACGGGTAGCGTCGGGGGCATGAAAAAACTCATCAACGCCATCGACGCCGTTGTCCCTGAAGCCCTGGCCGGAATGGCCGCCGCCCACCCCGATGAGCTCCGCGTGGACGCCGAGCACCGCGTGATTTACCGGGCCACCCCGAAGGCCGAGGGCAAGGTCGCCCTCGTCTCCGGAGGCGGCAGCGGTCACGAGCCCCTCCACGGGGGCTTCGTGGGCACCGGTATGCTCGACGCCGCCTGCGCGGGCGAGATCTTCACCTCCCCCGTCCCCGACCAGATCGCCGCCGCCACCAGCGAGGTTGACCGCGGCGCCGGCGTCCTCCACATCGTCAAGAACTACACCGGCGACGTCATGAACTTCGAGATGGCCGCCGAGATGGTCGACATGGAGTCCGGCATCAAGGTCGCCACCGTCGTCACGAACGACGACGTCGCCGTCGAGGACTCCCTCTACACCGCGGGCCGCCGCGGCGTGGGCGTGACCGTCCTGGTCGAGAAGATCGCCGGAGCCGCTGCTGAGGAGGGCCAGCCGCTGGAGGAGGTCGCCCGCATCGCCAGCGCTGTCAACGCCGCGGGCCGCTCCATGGGCATGGCCCTGACCTCCTGCACCGTCCCCGCCAACGGCAAGCCCTCCTTCGACCTGCCCGAGGACGAGATGGAGATCGGCATCGGCATCCACGGCGAGCCCGGGCGCCACCGCGAGCCCATCGCGCCCGCCGCCGAGATCGCCAAGCGGCTCGTCGAGCCGATCCTCGCCGAGCTGCCCGCCGCCGACGGCGAGGACCACGGCGTCATCGCGTTCCTCAACGGCATGGGCGGCACCCCGCTGCTCGAGCTCTACCTCATGTACGGCGAGGTCGCCAAGCTCCTCGACGCCGCTGGCATCACCGTGGCGCGCAGCCTCGTGGGCGACTACATCACCAGCCTCGACATGGCCGGCTGCTCGCTCACCCTCGTGCGCGCCACCGAGGAGATGCTGCGCCTGTGGGACGCCCCCGGCGTCACGCCCGGTCTGAGGATGGGCGCATGAGTGCCGCGCCACTGACCGCCCTGACGGTCGGGGACCTGAAGGACTGGCTGCGCGTGACCGCCGCGCGCATCGCCGAGCACGCCGACGAGCTCACCGAGCTCGACGCCGCCATCGGCGACGCCGACCACGGCGCGAACATGCGCCGGGGCATGGCCGCCGTCGTCGCCGCCATCGACGCAGCCAACGGGGCCGACGGCGCCGCGGCGCTCGCCACCGCAGACGCCCTGCTGAAGAAGACCGGCATGACGCTCGTCTCCTCCGTCGGCGGGGCCTCCGGGCCCCTGTACGGCACCTTCTTCATGCGCATGGGCATGTCGCAGGCCGGCGCCACCGAGTTGGGCGCCGCCGCGCTCGCGGACGCCATCGACGCCGGGGTCGGAGGCATTGTGGCCCGCGGCAAGGCCAGCGCGGGGGAGAAGACCATGCTCGACGCCTGGTACCCCGCCCTTGAGGCCCTACGCGTCGAGGGCGAGGACCTGGCCGCTGCCACGGCCGCCGCCGCGGCGGCCGCCGCCGAGGGCCGTGACGCCACCGAGCCGATGATCGCCACGAAGGGGCGCGCCTCCTACCTGGGGGAGCGCTCGCAGGGGCATATCGACCCGGGCGCCGCTTCGACCGCGATCATTCTGGGGGCCCTGGCCGACGTCGTCGCCGGGAGCGCCGAGGTGCCCGAGGCCGCCGGTGAGGAGCCGGCTGCTGAGGCCACTCAGACTGTGGAGTCCGGTGGCACCGCGACCCCCGCGCCGGTGGAGGAGGCCGCTCCGGCGGCTGCGCCTGCCGCCTCCGCGCCCGCGGCTGGGGCGGACGGGAGGGCCGCCGTCGGCATCGTCCTCGTCTCCCACTCCCGGGCTTTGGCTGAGGCCGCTCGCGACCTGGCCACGGGCCTCATGTCCTCGGTGAGCGTGCCGATCGAGATCGCGGCGGGCCTGGCCGACGGCGGGCTCGGCACTGACGCGGCCGTCGTCGTCGCTGCCATCGAGCGCCTGGCCGCCCAGCCGGGCAACCGGGGCGTGCTCGTCATCGCGGACCTGGGCAGCGGCATCATGAGCGCCGAGGCCGCTCTGGAGCAGCTCGGCCCGGACGCGGCGTCCCGCGCGCGCCTGAGCCCCGCTCCCTTCGTCGAGGGCCTCATCGGGGCCTACGGCGCGGCTGGGATCGGCCTCGACCTTGAGGTGGTGGCCGCCGAGGCCGCCAAGGCCTCCCCCGCCAAGGCCGCCCAGATCTCCGGGAGTTGAGACAGGGCATCCCTCAGTCGCCCGCCGGCGGCCGCATGATCCTGCGTAGGATGGAGCGGCCACCGGCGCGCGGCGCTCCGAGGCCCGCACGATGCGGAAGGCGCAGGAGGCGGCTCCCTATGCGAGAGGAACACCGATGATCAACGGAGAGCTCATCGACTTGAGGGCGGGCGAGTACACCGCCCGCATCGCCACCGCGGGCGCCACGCTCGTCCACCTGCGCCGCGGGGGCCGCGATCTCGTCCTCCCCTTCGACGCTGAGGCCGAGCTCCCCACGGGCTGGCAGGGCAAGACCCTCGCCCCCTGGCCCAACCGGACCGCTGGCGCCGCCTACACCTACGGCGGCACCGACTACCTCCTGCCCCGCAACGAGCCGGAGACGGACTCCGCCCTCCACGGGCTGGTCGGCTGGCTCGACTGGCAGGTCGCCGACACCGCCGAGGACGCTGAGGACGCCGAGCGCACTGAGCGCAGCGAGGGCGCCGAGCGCCTCGAGGACTCAGTCACCCTCGAGGTGCTGCTCCCCGCCTCCTACGCCTACCCCTGGTCCCTCGAGCTCTCCAGCCGCTGGGTCCTCGACGCCGACGCCGGGCTCACGATGACGCTCACCGCCACCTGCGTGGGCGCGGCGCGGCCATCCGAGGCCGTCGTCGGCGCCCCGCTGGCCAACGGCGACCTCCTCCCCGCCCCCTACGGCGCCGCCTTCCACCCCTACCTCCTGCGCGGCGCGGGCGCCGACGACTGCTCCCTCACCGTCCCCGCCACCATGGTGCTCACCGCAGATGAGCGGATGGTGCCCAGCGGCCTCGCGGACGTGGCCGCCACCGACTGGGACTTCCGCTCCGGGCGCCCCGTGGCCGGCGTGAGCGTCGACAACGCCTTCACCGGCCTCCCCGAGGGAGAGTGGCAGGTGCGCGTCGAGGGGGAGGGCGGCGCCGTCGTCCTCGCCTCCGACGCCCCCTGGGCGCAGGTCTACACCGACGACGGGCTCGGCCGCCGCGCGATCGCCGTGGAGCCGATGACCTGCCCGCCCAACGCCCTCAACTCCGGTGACGGCCTCCTCACCCTGGCCGTCGGCCAGTCCCACTCCCTCACCTGCGCCCTGCGCGAGGAGAGTTGAGGGGCGAATAGGTCCCGGCCTGCCTGGTTGGTGCCAGAGGTATGGATTTTTCCATACCTCTCGCGGGGCGCGGGCGCCGCCGCGCGCCCCGCCGGCGCTCTCAGGCGCGGTTCGCGAAGCGCTCGAGGAGGTTGGCGTCCCCGCCGACCACGAGCACGTCGTCGGCGGAGACGAGGGTGTCCGTGCGGGCGTACTCGAAGGGCTCGCCCGGGCTCATGAGGCCGAAGACCGTCACCCCGTAGCGGGAGCGGATGCGCGCCTCGCCGATGGTGAAGCCGTGCAGCTCGGCCGGCGGGCGCATCTTGACGATGGTGAAGCCGCCCTTCTCCATCTCGATGTAGTCGAGCATCCGGCCCGACACGAGGTGCGCGGCGCGCTGCCCGGCGTCGAACTCGGGGTAGACCACGTGGTGCGCGCCGATGCGGCGAAGGATGCGCCCGTGCGCGCGGGAGATCGCCTTGGCCCAGATCTGGGGGGTCTCCAGGTCGACGAGGTTGCCGGCGATGAGCACGGAGGCCTCCAGTGAGGAGGCGACGCCGACGACGGCCGTCCCGAACTCCGTGGCGCCGAGCTGCTCGAGGGCCTCGACGTCGGTGGCATCGGCCTCCACCAGGGGGATGCGCCCGGTCCACTGTCGCACGATGGCTGGGTCCCGCTCCACGGCCAGGACCTCCCGGCCCAGGCGGTCGAGGGTGGCGGCGACGGCGGAGCCGAAGCGGCCCAGGCCGATGACGAGGGTCGAATCGGTGCGTGAGGCGGCGGGTGCCATGTCTGCTCCTGAGGATGATCGGCGGCGGGAGGGGACGCTTCCGTCACCGAGATCGTACTTTCGGTGTCGACTTCGGGTGGGTAAGGGTACGAACTCGGCGTCAAAGTGACGAACTCGCGGGAATGCCCCACGGCGGCTCAGCCGATGAGCGGGCGCTCCTCGGGCATGCGGATGACGCGGCGTCGCTCGCGCAGGGCCAGGGCGCTGGCCGCCGTCATCGTCCCGACGCGGCCCACGAACATGAGCGCGATGATGACGTACTTGCCGCTCGTGGGCAGGATCGGCGTGATGCCCGTGGACAGCCCGACCGTCGCGAAGGCGCTGATGACCTCGAACAGCACGCGGTCCAGGGACAGCCCCGTGATCTCCAGGAGCAGCAGGGACGCCACGCCCACCACGCACGAGCCGATGAAGGCCACCGCCACGGACAGGCGCACGGCCTGCGGCGTGATCCGCCTGCCGAAGATCTCGATGTCCTCATCGCCCCGCGCCTCCGCGACGATCGCCATGAGCAGGATCGCGAAGGTGGTCACCTTGATGCCGCCCGCTGTCGACGCTGAGCCGCCGCCCACGAACATGAGCGCGTCCTGGAGGAACCAGGTCGCCTCGTGCATATGGTCGGTGTTGATGAGGCTGAGGCCCGAGGAGCGCGAGTCGACGCCCATGACGAGGCCGTTGAGGATCTTGCCCCCGATGGACATCGGGCCGAGCGTGCCGGGGTTGGTCCACTCGAAGGCCGTCAGCGTGATAGCTGACCCGGCTGCCAGCAGGGCGTAGGTGGATAGGGTCAGTTTCGTGTGCAGGGTCCACTGCCGCGGGCGACGGCGGCGCCGGACCATGTCGAGCACGACGGGGAAGCCGAGCGCCCCGACGAAGGTGCCCACGGCGATCGGCAGGCCCATCCACCAGTCGGAGGCGTAGGGCTCCAGGCCCTCCGGCATGATGACGAAGCCCGCGTTGTTGAAGATGGACAGCGACATGAACGCCGAGTACCACAGCGCCTTGGGCAGGGACTCTCCCAGGGTGAGGAAGCGGGGGAGGAGCACGATGGCGAGGATCGCCTCGGCCCCCAGGGCGGTGATGACGACGGCGCGCAGCAGGGAGGCGACGTCGCCCAGGCGGGACTGGTTCTCGCTGGCGGCGAGCATGCGCTGGGTCAGGCCCACATGCCGGTTGACGGCGAAGGACAGCAGCGAGGCAAGGGTCATGACGCCCAGGCCGCCGATCGCCGCCCCAAGGATGATGACCACCTGGCCGAAGGTGGACCAGTAGGTGGCGGTGTCCACCGTGGTCAGGCCGGTGACGCAGACCGAGGCCGTCGCGGTGAACAGTGAGTCGACGAGGCTCGTCCCGTGCCCCGACGCCGTGGAGATCGGCAGGGCGAGGAGAGCCGCGACCGCTCCGATGATCGCCGCGAAGATGACGACGGCGAGCCGCGCCGGGGAGAAGCGGGCGGCGCGCGCCAGGCGGTCGTAGAGGCCCAGCCGCACCAGAAGCCCCCGCAGCCCGGTGGTCGGGCCGCGGTCAGCGGGCAGGAGCGCCGCGTCCTCGGGCGCGGTGCTCAGCGCGGAGAGGGGGCCCTGGGGCTGCCGGGGCGACGTGTTGGATGAGGGCACGGGCACATTGTGTCCCCTTCCGGGGTCCGCGCGCGCGACTGCGGCACCATTCTTCACTCTTGACCTCGGGCGTTGTCGTGATCAAAATGTGACCTGCAACGGTTGGTGCGCCTGGGAACGGAATGGACGTGTGCGCCTGGTGGGACAGGCGTTATATTGAGCCCAGTCCTGCGCGGCGCCGACCGCCCGAGCGGGAGGGCGCATGCCCCGCGAGCCTCGAGCGCCCTCCAGCGCCGGGCACCGCCCGCTGCGCACATATCCGAACCTGACCGACGGGATCCGCATCCATGGCACCTGCCCTTCCCAGTCCTGCCGCCTCCGGCGCGCCCTCCTTCCTCACGGTCGCGGAGGTCGCCGCCATGCTGCGCGTCTCCAAGATGACCGTCTACCGCATGGTCCACTCCGGGGACCTGCCCGCCATGCAGGTGGGCCGCTCCTTCCGGGTCCCCGAGCGCGCGGTGACCGAGTACCTCTCCGCCGGCCTGGGTGACTGGGGCCACGAGGAGACGGAGGCTTCGGGGTCCTGAGACCCGCTAGAATCACCGGGTCACATGAGTGGCCGGGTCGAGACATCCCATGAGGGCTCGTGAGCGCTCTCGTCATCGCCCGATCACCACGCCCGTCCGGCCGCGCGTCGGCCCGCCTCCGGCCCTCCGGCGGCACGGTCGGGCCCCGGTAAGCAAGACTGCGAGGAAAACCCATGGGTTCTGTCATCAAGAAGCGCCGCAAGCGGATGGCCAAGAAGAAGCACCGCAAGCTGCTTCGCAAGACGCGTCACCAGCGTCGCAACAAGAAGTGACCCGCTCCCCGGAGCCCAGTGAGGCTCCCGCCCCGGGCGTGCCTACGCGCGCCCGGGCGCTGGGCGGCCCAGCGCCGTCCTCTCTCGCCGAGCTCACCACCCTGCGCATCGGCGGCCCCATCGGCCACTACCTCGAGGTCTCCACGGAGGAGGACCTCATCGAGGCGATCCGCCAGGCCGACGCCTCGGGAACGCCCCTGCTCGTCGTCGGGGGCGGTTCCAACATCGTCGCCTCAGACGCCGGATTCGAGGGCCTCGTCCTGCGCGACGGCCGTGAGGAGGTGCGCGTCGTCTCCGAGTCCGCCTGCGGCGGCGTCGAGATCACCGCCACCGGCGGCGTCGCCTGGGACGACCTCGTCCACCAGGCCGTGGCCAGCGACTGGGCCGGATTCGCCCCCCTGTCCGGCATCCCCGGATCCGTGGGCGCCGCCCCCGTGCAGAACATCGGTGCCTACGGCGCCGAGGTCGCCGAGCTGCTCGCCTCTGTGCGCGCCTGGGACCGCCTCGCCGGACGCGTCGTCCACCTGCCGCTGGCGGATCTCCACCTGGCCTACCGCGATTCCGCGATCAAGCGCTCGCTCACGGATGCCTCCATCGGCGGCGGGCGCACCTGGGGGCCGACGGGCCGCTGGGTGGTCCTCTCGGTCGGCTTCCACGTCCGCCAGGCCAGCCTCGCCGCCCCCATCGCCTACAACCAGCTCGCCGCCGCCCTCGGGGCCGAGCTCGGCGCGCGCGTCCCCGCCGCCGACGTCCGCCAGGCCGTCCTCGGCCTGCGCCGCTCCAAGGGCATGGTCCTCGACGACGCCGACCACGACACCTGGTCCGCCGGCTCCTTCTTCACCAACCCGATCCTCACCGACGCCCAGGCCGCGGCCCTGCCCGACGACGCCCCCCGCTTCCCCGTGGCCGATCACTCGCGCCCCACGGATACGCTGGCGGGCGCGCCGATCGTCGAGGGACTGGTCAAGACGAGCGCCGCCTGGCTCATCGACCACGCGGGCTTCGCCAAGGGCTTCGCGCTGGATGGCGCGCCGCGGGCCTCGCTGTCCACCAAGCACGTCCTCGCCCTGACCAACCGGGGCGGGGCCAGCGCCGCCGACCTCGTCGCCCTGCGCGACGCGGTGGTCGACGGCGTGCGCGAGCGCTACGGCGTCACACTCGTCCCCGAGCCCGTCCACGTCGGCTGGTGAGCCAGCCAGTCGTCCACCTCGGCCAGCCAGCGCCGCTTGGATGACTCACTGGCCAGGCTCGCCCGGATCGAGCTTCGCGCCAGATCCGCCAGCGCGGCGTCGTCGAGACCCTGCGAGCGGGCGATCTCGTACTGATCGGTCAGGCGCGAGGAGAAGAGCAGCGGGTCGTCCGCGCCGAGCGCCACCTGCGCGCCGTGCTCGATGAGCGCGCCCAGCGGCACGTCCCCGGTGCGGTGGTAGACCCCGAGGCACACGTTCGACGCCGGGCACACCTCCAGGCTGATTCCCGCCGCCACGATCTCATCGAGCAGCGCCGGGTCCTCACTCGCGCGCACCCCGTGGCCCAGGCGCTGCGGGCGCAGCGCGGCGGCGACGTCGCGCACATGCTCGGGCCCCAGCAGCTCGCCGCCGTGGGGGAGCGAGGCCAGGCCCGCGCGCCGCGCGATCGCGAAGGCGGGGGCGAAGGCCGAGGTCTCCCCGGCCCGCTCATCATTGGACAGCCCGAAGCCGACCACCTGTCCCGGGCCCTCGCCCGCGTGCCGGGCGGCCAGGCGGGCCAGGGTTCGGGCGTCGAGCGGGTGGCGGATGCGGGAGGCCGCCACGATGATCGCCACCTCGATCCCGGCCAGGGCAGTGGCCTGCGCCGCGGCGTCGAGGATGATCTCCAGGGCGGGCGTGATCCCGCCGACGAAGGGCGCGTACGACGTCGGGTCCACCTGCATCTCCAGGCGCCGGGACCCCTCCGCGGCGTCGTCGAGGGCGGCCTCCAGCACGAGGCGGCGCATGACCTCCTCGGAGTCCACGAGGTGGCGGGCAGTGTCGTAGGCGCGCTGGAAGCGGAACCAGCCCCGATGATCCGCTGGGACATGCAGGGGGTCGCCGTCCAGGAGTGACGGGGGCAGGCGGGAGCGCGACGTCGATGCCAGCTCTGTGAGGGTGTCCAGGCGCATCGAGCCCGTGAAGTGCAGATGGAGGTGCGCCTTGGGCAGGGCGGCGAGATCGCGCTGGCCAGGGTCGGTCCGCGGGGGCGCGGTCCGCCCATCGGGGGAGGCTGGCGCCGTCGTCATGGAGGATGCGGAGGGCGCGTTCGGCCCGGGGAGCGCTGTGGGCACGGCGGCGATTCTCCCACGAGGACCGCACGTTGATCGGATGTGCGCCGGCGCCGAGTGCGGCAGACTTATCGGCATGAGTCCATCGTCGGCATCCCGCGAGCCCGAGGAGGTCGCCCTCCTCACGGGCCCCCGAGCGGCCTCCGTCCTGTCCGCGGCCCTCGCCCCCGCGGGCCGGCGCTTGGACTCCTGGGAGGTCCACTCCGTCCACCACCGCCCCGGCGCGGGCGTGTCCGTGGGCTACACCGCCGTCGTCCTGTCCGCTGACGGGCGCCGCTCCACCGAGTACCTCTGCGCGACGACGGCCCGGCTGACCAACCCGCAGGCGCCCGGGCTGACCCGCGTCGCGCCCACCGGTGGGGATGGGCCGGCCGTCCACGTATGGCGCCATCCCGGGGACCCCGAGCTGCCCGCCCTGCCCGTGGCCTGCACGCCCTCCCTGCTCTCCCAGCGCCTGGGCTCGCCGGTCAAGGCGATGATGGTGGCCTACCGGCCCACGCGCCGCGCGGTGGTCAAGGTGACCTTCGCCGACTCCTCCACCGCCTACGCCAAGGTGCTGCGCCCCTCCCAGGCGAAGGCCTTCGCCCATCGCCACCGCCTCCTCACCGCGGCCGAGGTCCCCGCCCCCGAGGTGCTGCGGGACGACCCCGACGGCCTCGTGCTGCTGTCCACCGGCAAGGGGACCTCCTTGTCTGGGCTGCTCAGCCGCGGTATGGACGCCGAGCAGGCCACCCGTGTCTTCAACCATCTCACCGGGTTGCTCGACGCCCTCCCGCACGCCTCCCTCGACCTGTCGGTCCACCCGGCGTGGTCCGACCGCGCCCGCCACTACGCCCACGCCGCGGCCACCGTCCTGCCCGAGCACGCCTCGCGGGCCCGCGCCATCGCCGACGGTGTCGCCCAGCTCATGGCCACTTCGGACCCCGGCCCGGTGGTCCCGGTCCACGGCGATTTCTACGAGGCCAATGTCCTCATGGATGGCGAGGCCGTCTCCTGCCTGCTCGACGTCGACTCGCTCGGGCCCGGGCGGCGCGTGGACGATCTGGCCTGCCTGCTCGGGCATGTGAGCGTGCTCGACCACCTCGCCCCCGCCTCCTACCCGCGCCTGCGCCCGGCCCTGGAGACCTGGACACGCCTGGCGGAGAAGCAGGTGGACCCCGTCGCGCTGCGGGCGCGCGCAGCTGGCGTCGTGCTCTCCCTCGTAGCGGGCGCCCGGCGCGAGGACGGCGGTCCGTGGCGCTCCGACGCCGAGGGCCGCCTGGCACGCGCTGAGACCTGGCTCGCCCAGGCCCGCGAGCTCCAAGCCCGCCGCGGCCCCCACTGACCGAGACCGGTTCGGGAGGGCGCCTCATGGCATCCACGGGGCCGACGGCGCGCCCCGGCCGGGTGCTTCTCGCACTAACGGTTGCGCCTAGCATCGACGGGTGCGGCCAGCACCGGTGGGTGCGCGCAGCACCGAGGGGTGCGTTCTCAGCGCACCTGTCGGTGCTCAGCGCGCCTGTCGGTGGAGAGTGTCGCCGTCGTCGTATCCGGGAAGGCCTCCCACCTGGGAGGCGAGTGCTCAGGCGACCTCGGCCAGGAGCTTCTGGAGCCGCCCCACGCCCTCGACGATCGCGTCGTCGCTCGTGGCGTAGGACAGGCGCAGGAATCCGGACGGGCCGAAGGCCTCGCCGGGCACCACCGCGACCTCGGCGTGCTCCAGGGCCAGGGAGGCCAGCGTGGCGGAGGAGTCGATGACCGTTCCGCGCAGGGACTTCCCGATGAGCGCCTCGATGCTCGGGTAGGCGTAGAAGGCGCCCCGCGGCGTCGGGACGGCGAGGCCGTCGATGGCCGAGAGCATCTCCACCATGACCTTGCGGCGCCGGTCGAAGGCCTCGCGCATCCGCGCCACGGCGGACAGGTCGCCGGCCACCGCCGCGAGCGCGGCCCGCTGGGAGATGTTGGCGACGTTGGAGGACAGGTGCGACTGGAAGTTCGTGGCCGCCTTGATGACGTCGCTCGGGCCGATCATCCAGCCCACGCGCCAGCCGGTCATGGCGTAGGTCTTGGCGACGCCGTTGAGGACGATCGTGGTGTCCGCCAGCTCGGGGACGAGCGCGACGATGTGGGCGGTGGCGGCGCCGTCGTAGAGGAGGTGCTCGTAGATCTCGTCGGTGATGACCCAGACGCCGTGCTCGAGGGCCCACTGCCCGATGGCGGTGAGCTCGGCGGGCGTGTAGACCGAGCCGGTGGGGTTCGACGGCGAGCACAGGAGCAGCAGCTTCGTGCGCTCGGTGCGGGCGGCCTCGAGCTGCTCGACGGTGACCTTGTACTCCTGGTCCGCGCCGGCGAAGACCTCCACCGTCACCCCGCCGGCCAGGGCGATGACCTCGGGGTAGGTGGTCCAGTAGGGGGCGGGCAGGAGGGCCTCGTCGCCGGGGTCGAGGATGGAGGCGAAGGCCTGGAAGACGGCCTGCTTGCCGCCGTTCGTGACGAGGATGTCGTCGGGGGAGACCTCGTAGCCGGAGTCCCGCAGGGTCTTGGCGGCGATGGCCTCGCGCAGCGCGGGTAGGCCCTTGGCGGGGGAGTACTTGTGGTTGGCGGGGTCCTTGGCGGCGGCGATCGCGGCCTCGACGATGTAGTCGGGGGTGGCGAAGTCGGGCTCGCCGGCGCCGAAGCCGATGACGGGGCGGCCAGCGGCCTTGAGGGCCTTGGCCTTGGCGTCGACGGCGAGGGTGGCGGAGGGGGCGATGGCGGACAGGCGCGCGGAGACCCGGCGCGCGGGGGAGGTGCTCACTGTGTTCACAGCGCCCATGCTCCCACGGGCCGTGTTATCCGCTTGTCATGCGGTCAGCCCGGCCCTGGCCTGCCCTGCCCCGCCCTGCCCGCCCCCTCGTCGAGACCGGGCGATCAGCACGGCGAAACCGAGCGAACAGCACCGCGAGATTCGCGCTCGCGGGCCGGGCCGAGGCTGCGGCCCGGCCCCGCGCCCTCACGCCAGGGACATGAAGAGCTTCTCCAGCCGCGCGGTGTCCAGCGTCCCGCCAGTGGGGTCCTCCGCCAGGCAGGTGTGCATCCCGGAGGCGATGACGGCGAGCCCCGCGCGGTCGACCGCTTTGCTCACCGCCGCGATCTGCACGACGACATCCTCGCAGTCGCGGCCCTCCTCCACCATGCGGATGACGGCGTCGAGCTGCCCGCGGGCCCTCTTGAGGCGGGCGAGTGTGGGGCGCAGATCCGTGGGGTCGAGCGTGCTCATCGTCATTCCTCCTTCGCCGGGGGCGCCGCGGCGTCGTTCTCGGCGTCGTTCTCCCGCTCGCTGGCGCCGCCAGCCGCGGACCAGGTGCGGTAGCCGCTGCCGAGATTGCGCGCCTCGCGCCCCTCCTGGAGGAGGATACGGGTCGCGACGTGGCCGCGCAGTCCCACCGGGCAGCCGACCACGAGCGGCCGGTCGGGCAGGTCGCCGAGGTGATCCGCGCGCACGCCGAGCCTGTTGGAAATCCGACGCGAGACCGGGCGAACAGCACGGCGAGATTCCGATCTGTGGAAAACCGCCCGGTTTCGCGGTGCTGTTCGCCCGGTCTCGGCGAGGGAGAGGGGGAGGGGGCGGGGTGTGGATCAGACGCGAGTGGCGTCGAGGATGTGGGTGAGGAAGGCCAGGCGCTGCGCGGGGGTGGCCTCGGGTGGCACCTGGCACTTCGCGCCGAGGTAGGAGGCCGGGGCGATGGGCCCCTCGGAGCCCTCGGCGGGCTCCAGCGCGGCCAGCGCGCAGGCGCGCACATCCTCCGCGCTCATCACCGAGCCCGGCTCATCGACGTCGAGGGGCAGGTGCCCGTCCATCCACGCCTTCGCGTAGCGGGTGTCCTCGGGCCCGGCCCCGGAGAACATGACCCCCTCCAGCACGCCGGCGGCCCGGGCGAGGCGCACGTGCTCCAGCGCGGTGGCGGCGTCGCGCGCCTCGAGGGCCGAGCGCCCCCAGTTGAGGGACATGCGCACCCGGGGATGATCGAGGACGCGCACGACCTCCAGCTCCTCATCGATCCCGAGCAGGCGCTTCTCGCCCAGATCGGGCGCCACGAAGGCGTCGCAGTGCTCCAGCAGGAGCAGCGCGCCGCCCCAGTCGTAGTCGACGATCCGCGACAGCGACTCCCCGAAAGCCTCGGCACTGTGCGCCACGCCGGGCTCCCCTGACGGCGCGGAGTGGATCTCGACGGCGGCCACGACGTCGCGGCCAGCGGCCTCCCGCAGGGCCTCGACGCCGTCGCGTACCGAGCGGGTGAAGGCAAGGGCGTCGGCGCGCCCCTGGCGGTCGGTCGAGGCGAGGCCGAAGGTGCCGGTGGCCCACACGCGCATCATGGTGCCGGGAATCGCGGTGACGATATTCCGATCCCAGTGGGGAGCGAGCTGGGAGGCCAGCCAGGGAAGGCCGGCCGACCCCGCGAGGTCGTCCCGGAAGGGGATCTCGAGCCCGCGCACGCCCGGGACGCGCGCGAGGAGGCGGTAGTACTCCTCCTGGGCCTCCTGGGACTCGGGCAGCGAGGCGTAGGCGCCGAGGATCGACTCGGGCGCATCATGGCGCGGGAGGGTCGTAGCGGTGTCCTGGGCGGTGGTCATAGCGGTCTCCTCCTAGCGGGGCCGGGCAGTGCCGGGGCTGCTCAGGAGCAGTGCTCGGGGGTGAGTGGAGCGCGCTCGCGGGCTGTCGGCGGCACGGCTGATCGGACATCGGACAACGGGGCCCATGATAGACCGGAGTCGGACACGCTGTCCGCTCCCTGCCCGTCATTCGGGTGCGCGCAGTGGTGCAGCCCACCCCCGTCCTGTTTCCACTCCCGCATGAACCTGTGGCAGGATGGGTCACCGCTGAAGGGCAGTGGCGCAATTGGTAGCGCACCGGTCTCCAAAACCGGCGGTTGTGGGTTCGAGTCCCGCCTGCCCTGCTGAGAACGGCGGATCTGTCGGGAGATCCCGTCGGTTCGTCTTCTCGTCCCGTCAGGGATGGCAAGGTTTCGGACCGTCGAGCACCCGAGGATCGTGAGAATGAGCGAGAGCGCCTCCAAGGACGCATCCACGCGCAGTGGCAACCCCATCAAGCGTGTCATGCGATTCATCCGCCAGGTCGTCGACGAGATGCGCAAGGTCATCTGGCCCACGAAGAACGAGCTGTGGACCTACTTCGTCGTCGTTGTCGTCTTCATTGTCGCGATCATGGCCTTCACAGGCATCCTCGACACCATCTTCGACCGCCTGGTCCTGTGGGGCCTCGGCTGAGTCCCGCCGCGCCCAGCGCCCACCCGTCAGCCTGAAGAAGCCAGTGGAAAGCAGGTACACCGTGTCCGAAGAGACGCTCGAGGAAACCGCTGTCGAGGAGACCAGTGGGGCCGCCAGCGCCGTCGACGCCGCCCAGGAGCCCGTCGAGGAGGCTGCCGACGACGCCCCCGCCGTCGACCCGCTGGAGGACTTCCGCAAGGAGATGTCCTCCCTGCCCGGCGAGTGGTACGTGCTGCACACCTACTCCGGCTACGAGCGCCGCGTTGCCGCGGACATCAAGGCCCGCGCCGAGAACTTCGAGATCGAGGACTACGTCTTCGACGCCGTCGTCCCCATGGAGACGGTCATCGAGATCAAGGCCTCGAATAAGAAGAAGGAGGTGTCCCGGGTCCGCATCCCCGGCTACGTGTTCGTGCGCATGGACCTGGACGACCCGGAGACCTCCGACCGCGTGTGGCGCACCATCAAGGACACCCCGGCCGTCACCGGATTCGTGGGGGACCGCTACAACCCGGTGCCGCTGACCTTCGAGGAGGCCGTCTCCCAGCTCGGCCCCACCCCGGAGGAGGTCGCCGCCAAGCAGGCCGCCAGCTTCAACGAGAGCCCCGAGGAGGGCGCGGCCACGCAGGTCGCCGCCGGCGGCCAGGTCTACGAGGTCACCTTCTCCGTGGGCGAGTCCGTCATCGTCACCGACGGCCCCTTCGAGTCCCTTCCTGCCACGATCTCCGAGATCCACCCGGACACCCAGAAGCTCCAGGTGCTCATCTCCCTGTTCGGCCGCGACACCCCGGCCGAGCTCTCCTTCACGCAGGTCTCCAAGATCTGAGGCAGCCCGCCCGGCGGGCCCCGGCGCCTGGGCGCCGCCGGCCGCGGGCCTCAGCCGCCCCCGGTGCCCGGTATCACAGCCCGAACGCTTGTGATACCGGGCACCGGGCGCTATCGGGGTGCTTCGCGGGGGCTAGGATGGGCCCTCGTGCGTGCTCCTACGCGCACCGCCGCACGGCAGGCGTGCGGCATCCGGACAAGAAAGACCCATACACATGGCACCCAAGAAGAAGGTCTCTGGGCTCATCAAGCTCCAGATCCAGGCCGGCGCCGCGAACCCCGCGCCGCCGATCGGCCCCGCGCTCGGTCAGCACGGCGTCAACATCATGGAGTTCTGCAAGGCGTACAACGCCGCCACGGAGTCCCAGCGCGGCAACGTCATCCCCGTTGAGATCACCGTCTACGAGGACCGCTCCTTCACCTTCGTCCTCAAGACCCCTCCGGCCGCCGAGCTCATCAAGAAGGCCGCTGGCGTGGCCAAGGGCTCCTCGACGCCGCACTCCGCGAAGGTCGGCTCGATGACCGCCGCCCAGGTGCGCGAGATCGCCGAGGCGAAGATGGCCGACCTCAACGCCAACGACATCGAGGCCGCCTCCAAGATCATCGCCGGAACCGCCCGCTCGATGGGCATCACGGTCGAGGCCTGAGGCCCCGGCACCCCATCCAAGACCCCCGTGGAAGGGCCATGCGCGGCCCGTTCACCACGACTGCCAAGGAGAAGCAGATGACCAAGCGCAGCAAGGCCTACCGCGCCGCCGCTGAGAAGATCCAGTCCGGGATCCTCTACACCCCGGCCGAGGCCGTGAAACTGGCCAAGGCCACGTCCGTGACGAAGTTCGACTCCACCGTGGACGTCGTCCTCCGCCTGGGCGTGGACCCCCGCAAGGCCGACCAGATGGTGCGTGGCACCGTGTCCCTGCCGCACGGTACTGGTAAGACCGCCCGCGTCATCGTCTTCGCCCAGGGCGAGCGGGCCGAGCAGGCCCTCGCCGCGGGCGCCGACGAGGTCGGCGGCGACGAGCTCATCGAGAAGGTCGCCAAGGGCTGGACGGACTTCGATGCCGCCGTCGCCACCCCGGACCTCATGGGCAAGGTCGGTCGCCTGGGCCGCGTGCTGGGCCCCCGTGGCCTCATGCCCAACCCCAAGACCGGCACCGTGACGATGGACGTGGCCAAGGCCGTCAATGACATCAAGGGCGGTCGTATCGAGTTCCGCGTGGACCGCGCCGCGAACCTCAACTTCATCATCGGCAAGTCCTCGTTCACCGAGGCCCAGCTCGAGGACAACTTCAAGGCCGCCCTCGAGGAGGTCCTGCGCCTCAAGCCGTCGACGTCGAAGGGCCGCTACATCCTCAAGGCCACCATGGCCACGACGATGGGCCCCGGCATCCCGATGGACGTCACCAAGGCCTGATCGCCTCTGACAGCGCGCTCGACGGCGCCGCCCGCCCCACGCCGGGGCGCGCGGCGCCGTCGTCGCTCCCCGCTGTCTCCGCCCCGGGAGAGCCGAGCAGTGAGCGATCACACCGCGCTCCAGGCCGCTCCTGGCTTGCGCCGCAGTGCTCCCAGCGGGCAGAGTGTCCTTTGCCAAAGACCGCAGGTCTCCCGCGCGAGCGGGACCAAGTCCGCCACGGGCGGAGCCGGCGCAGGTGAGACGAGACCGCTCCAGCATCGCTGGACCCCGAGCCCCGTGCCCACCGGCGCGGGGCTTCTTCCGTGAGGGGCGCTGCGGCAGACCACGGAAGGAGGGCCCATGGCACGGCCTGACAAGGAAGCGGCTGTTGCCGAGATCGCGGACAAGTTCCGCGCCTCCGGCGCCGTGCTGCTGACTGAGTACCGCGGGATGAGCGTTGCCCAGCTGAAGACGCTGCGCCGCTCCCTCGCCGGTAACGCCGAGTACACCGTGGTGAAGAACACGCTTGCCGCGATCGCCGCCCGCCAGGTCGGCTTCGAGGCTTTCGCGGAGGACCTCAAGGGCCCCACGGCCCTCACCTTCGTCACCGGTGAGCCGGTGGAGGCCGCGAAGGCCCTGCGTGACTTCGCCAAGGACAACAAGGAGCTCGTCATCAAGGGCGGTGTCATGGATGGCTCCGTGCTGTCCGCCGACGGCGTCGACAAGCTCGCATCTCTCGAATCCCGCGAGGTTCTGCTCGCCAAGGCCGCGGGCGCTATGAAGGCGTCCCTGTCCAAGGCTGCTTGCCTCTTCGCCGCACCGGCCTCCAAGGCCGTGCGCACCGTCGACGCCCTGCGCGACAAGCAGGAGGCCGCGGCCTGATCCAGGCCGCGTGCGTCATCCCCCATCCTGCCCGCGCAGGAACCACTTAACCAGGAAGGAACGCCCATCATGGCGAAGCTGACCACCGACGAGCTCATCGAGGCCTTCAAGGAGCTCACCCTCATCGAGCTGTCCGAGTTCGTCAAGGCTTTCGAGGAGACCTTCGACGTCACCGCCGCCGCCCCGGCCGCCGTGGCCGTGGCCGCCGCCCCCGGCGCTGCGGCTGCCGGTGGCGACGCCGCCGAGGAGAAGACCGAGTTCGACGTCATCCTCGAGGCCGCTGGCGACAAGAAGATCCAGGTCATCAAGGAGGTGCGCGCCCTGACCTCCCTCGGTCTGAAGGAGGCCAAGGACCTCGTCGACGGCGCCCCGAAGCCCGTCCTCGAGGGCGTTGCCAAGGACGCCGCCGAGAAGGCCAAGGAGCAGCTCGAGGGCGCTGGCGCCACCGTCACCCTCAAGTGAGCCCATCCCCGACGCCGGTGCGCGCCCACGTGGCCTGAGCCGGCGGGGGAGCCGCGAACACCGCTGGGCCCCGACCACCGCGAGGTGGCCGGGGCCCAGTCGCGTCTTGAAGGCGCTGGGGGTGACCGGGAAGAGCAAGGCGCCGAGGAACGTGGCTGGGTGCGCGGAGGGCTGCAATGACGCGGAAAGGGGCGCGGGATGGGGCGGCTGCCCCTGGCCCCCTGGCGACCTGCTGAGGTTCGATCGTGCCATGAAGGACTCCGGACGCATGGACACGACCTGTAGGAAGCCGAAGGGCCGCCGCAACGGCGAGAGCGGCCAGACGCTCGTCGAGCATTCTGGGATGGCCATCGTGGTAGCAGTGCTGATTGCTGCCATCATCGCGGCCGGACTGGGGACCGCTGGTACGGATATCGGCAAAACCATCGTCTGCAAGATCGAGAGCGCGATCTCCCAACTAGGCGGAGGTGCTCCGCTCAACTGCGGCTCCGGTGATGACAAGGCGGATGATAGGAAGCCGAAAGGGCCTTGTGTTGTCTCAGAGAACTCTCGTGAGAAGAGCGTGAGCGGGACCTTCTTCGTCACCCTCGAAGGCGGCGAGCGGCTTAAGGTCGAGCAGATGAGCGACGGCACCTACAGGATCACGAGGACGTATAAGGGTGATGTGAGTTACGAGTTCACATCGCCTGGCATTAGCGCGAGCGGTACATGGGATGACCAAAGTCGCGACCATAGCTTTGGCGGAAAAGGAGGCAAGGGCAATAAGGGGGGATCGAGTGGAAAAGGATCGAAGAAAGCTGGCCTTGATGTAGAAAAAAATGCTGCCGCTGAGGTTGGTGCGACCGGGGAGTACTCCACCACGTATGAGGTCGGATCTAAGGAAGAGATGGAGCGGATGGTTGACTACTTCCAGAATCAGATCACCAATGACACTACGCCGGTGATTGGGCCGGTGAAAGGCATTTATGATTATGTGACCGATTCTCATGGGGCTCGAACCTACAAACTCCCCGAGCCAAAATCGCACACCGTGGAAGGTGGTGTCCGTGGTGGTATCAGCGGGAGTGCGAATGCTGGACCAGCGTCTGTTGGAGCGAAGGCGGATCTATCGGGAGCGCTGGGGGCGACCTTCGACGCTGATGGCAGTGCCACCTACTACTACAAGGCCAATGTGTCTGCGAGCGCCGATGGTACTATCCAGATCAATCCCGCCGCGGTCTCTGATGTGCATGGCCAGGCTAATGGGACGATGGAGACGATGATCGCGGTGAAGGTGGATGCGAATGGAAAACCGTTGACGACAACGATGACGGCTCTTGTCAATGGTGAGGTCAAGGGTGAGATCCTCAATCCGCTCATCGGTGATGACCCTGGGATCAGCAAGGAAGGTGGTCAGGTTGTCGAGACCCAGGTGGATATGACAAATCCTGAGTCTGCCGCAAAAGGATACAGCCTTATGCTTGCCGCTGGGATCCCGGTGGTTGGGGCGGCGCAGATGCTGGCCGGCCACAACCCGTATCAAGAGTTTGTCGAAGAGGCTAAGGCCAATGGCCAGGTGACGAAAAGGAAAGTTGTCACCGACGACAATACCAATCTCGCTCTCGACCTCTCCGCGAAGGGGGACGGCTTCAACTTCGGGGTCGGATATAAAGATGAGAGCAAGTCTGTGAACTACAGTGATGGTGAATATTGGGATGGTACGAAGTGGGTGCCGTGGGAGGGCTGCTAGTCTGGGTGTGGCAGGTGTCGCTCGCGACGCCGCCGAGAATGAAGGAGAGTGGGATGTACTCACGTAGGGACATGGGTAGGCTCGTTCTGGCAGGAGGTGCCGTTGCTGTGCTGACAGGCTGCGGATCGGACAATGCGGGTGGCGAGGCGGCTTCGTCGACCTCCGCGGATCAGACGGGATCGGCTGCGGCTCCGACTCCGGCGGAGTGGAGGGCCGCCAGTGAGGTTCCCGTGGCGCCGGATCTGCCGTCTCGTGAGGTCAAGCCCACGTCTCCAGGGGGTAAAGCGCTTCAGATGTATGGACTGACCTTGACGGTTCCTGAGGCGACCGCGTCTCAGGAGTGGACGGATGCCTACGGCGCGCTGGAGACGACCGTCTGGCCTGATGGCGCGGGCACGGAGATCCCGCGGATCCTTGTCACCTACGCGGATGACGCGGGGCGCGACCTCAGCGCCGAGGGGTATGCTCAGGAGACCCTTCTCATGAGCCCGACGCGTGAGAACACCTATGTTGCGAGGACTTCTGAGACCTGGCCGATGGGCGATCAGGAGGTTGAGGCGATTGTCATTAGCTGGACTCATTCCGACGGAGGTTCTGGAGGTGCGACACCCCGGACTGTTGATCAGGTGTGCTTCTATATTTCCGATGGGGACAAAGGGTTCTGGCGGTTGATTGCAATCTCCGAGCCTGGGGGGTTGGCGCAAGGAACGTCCCTATGGGATATTCTGTTCAGCGCAGTCGTCAAGAAAGGATGATCGGTGACGCGCGAGATTCACGCTCGGAACCTCCTGGTTGTGTCTGTCGGGAGTTTTGTCTCTGTTCTTTTGTATAATCTCATCGTCGTTGCTATCCCAGGTCTTGCGAATGCGTTCGGACTCATCGGCGCTAACACCGGCATCCCCGTGCTGTTCTTCGTCATCGAGGGAGTGAGGCAGGCTATTGTCTCTCTAGTCGGGCTGATCTGGCTCCGTCGGCGAGAGGGATACCCAGCCCGTTTGACGGGACTCGCGTACGGCGTTGCCTACGGGGTGATCACAGCACTGCTCGTGCTCCTCTTCCAACTGTTGACCACCGGAGAGACGAACCAGGCGATGCTGCATGACGCCGTGGCCATTCTGATCGGTGCCGGGCTTGGTGTCCTCCTTGTCAAGCCGAGCGCGCGTGTATGACTTAGGGGGCGATGAGGGGTGATCGCTGGGGCGCTCGCCCCTCGTGCGCCATCCCGGCCCTCGCCTAGGGTGAGCGTCATGATGACAACATCCCCTGTGTGGTCGACGAGCGTTCCCACCACACTGCCGCTGCTCATCGTGGACGGGCGCGTGACCTCACTCCCCGTCTGGACGGCCCGCACCCGCGCCGAGCGCAACAAGGGCCTCCTCGGCACCGACGGCATCGCTGGAGCTCTCTGGATCACCCGCTGTAACTGGATCCACTGCTTCGGCATGCGCTACGCCCTCGATGTCATCTACCTCTCCAGAACAGGGCATGTCGCCGCCACGACCACCCATCGCCCCGGGCGCCTGGGCGCTCCCCGAGTCTCTGCTACTGCGGTCATCGAGATGGAGGCTGGCCAGGCCGAGGCGCTTGGCATCCATCGAGGCACAGTCATCACGACCACGGAGATGACAGGCGGCGGTTCGAGCATCGGAGGCTTCGGGCCGGTCGCCGAGTTCGGAGATGGTGCGGAGCCGGAGGCCTCACGGGCATGATGCACGGTGTCAATTGGCTTCTCGGGGCTGAGGTTGTTGTGGCCGTGGGGCTCGCAGCGGGTCCGATCGCACGATGGACCCGGAACTACGTTCACAAGCTGGCGTTTCCCGAAGGTTCGGTCAGGACCGGGGCGGCTGAGGACCTGCCGCTCACCGCGGCTGAGGACGCTGCCACGTCCCAGGCCGCGCAGAAGGACTCCGGCGGGTCGCGCTCCGACGATGCTGATGCTCACGCTGAGCCCGAGTGGCGGCCGACGCTGCGTCGCCGGTGGCTCCTCAACCCGCTTCCCCAAGGCTTCCTCGCCCTCACGACGTGCGGCGGAGTGGCGTGGTGGGGGGGGCAGACGGGAAGCCAAGTCCAGTCGGCCACTGCCCTACCGGTTGTTGCCCTGCTGGGCGTCGCCGCAAGCGCCGACGCCGTGGCCCATATCCTGCCCAATCGGCTCCTCGGTTCTGCAGCGCTCTGGCTCGCCGGCTGCGGCGTCATTGCTACGGCGATCACACCCGCGCTGGCGCACGATGCGCTGCGATCCGTGCTATGCGCACTGGCTGCCGGAGCAATCAGCCTCCTCGCCGCTCTACTCCGAACGGGCCTTGGCCTTGGCGATGTCAAGCTGTGCGCGGTCATCGGGCTCTGGCTCGGGTGGTACGGCGCGATGCCGCCGGCACTCGCTCTCTGGAGCGGGGTCATGCTCGGCGGGCTCATGGCTCTTGCCTTCCTCTCCCTGCGCCGGGCTGGTCGAAAGGATCCCATGGCGTACGGCCCCTACCTCATCGCGGGGGCGTTCCTCGTGTGGCCGCTGGCAGTGCCGTGACCGCCCCTAGCGTTGTCTGAGCCGTGCACATGTTGTCCGACCTCGTGGTTGACGAGGTTCACAGAGATGGGAAGCGGTACCCGTCGCGCGTGACCGTCCTGAGACCTAGAGTGGAGCCATCGAAACGGGAACGTGCTTCTGCTCAACCGAGCGCGCTCTCTCTCCCTTGTCCCTGTAGATCGATGACCGTGCTCGTCCTCGCTTCGAGAGCGCGGCGTCAGGAGGCCCTGCCCATGCTCGTGCTCACCGGAACCCGCCCTCACGCCGCTGTCGTCAGTGATGTCGACGCGCAGCAGGCGCTCGGGATCCTCGAGCAGACTGAGAGTGACTGGCCCGTTCTCTTGCTGTGCCGCAGTGGCGTGGATGAGCATGAGGCCCGTCTCGTGCGCACCTCGCTCGGGCGTCCAGGCCTCGGGGTGTTGGCGATCAACCAATCGGAGACCAGGTTCAAGCTTCTCGCCTACTGCGCGAGCAACGTGACGCCTCAGTTGCTCGCCCAGGTGCCCGCCGTGGTGGAACTCGCGCTGCGCGCGCTGCGCACGAGGGTCGTCCTCACCTCCGTATCCAAAGTGACAGCGCCCGCGCCGAGCCTTCTGCAGCACGTCCAAGGACTCCTCCCCGGATCGAAGTTCTGCCTTGACTTGGAGCAGTCCACCGTCAGTCGGGTGACCACGCCAGGATGGGAGCCGCCGACGAAGGCGAGCCTCAGCGTGTGGGCGGCGGACGATCATTCCGGACGGGTCAGCGGCGCCCTTGCCAGCATGGGGATCCATCGGGAGCAGCTTCTCCCTATCTCTCACACGTGGCCGGCGAAGAACTGGGCCGAGATGTCCTGGCTGACGATCGACCCCCGCGTCATCGTCTCCCGGGCGCTTGAGCACGTTTCTCGGGCGCGATGCGCGCGGTGTGGCAGTCCTGCGCTTCCCCAAGGATGCGTGCTCTGCGGAACCTGGCCCCATTTCCCTGTTCAGGATACGCGCGCCATCCCCGACGCCGTGCAGGCGGCACCAGCGACGAGGTCGTACCCCACGGGTCATGGTCGGCAGGCGGCCCCGTCGGCAGTCCCTGCCGCACCAGCCACAGCTCCGACTCATTCATCACCCCCCGCGCCGCCGCAGAGTCCACCATCGGTATCCGCAACACCAGCGAAGCCTCCTAGTCACTCCGCGCAGCCGCAACCGAACCTACCTGGTGCGCCCCATGCGCGCCCGTCCGATGCTGCTCACGCGGAACAACAGGCTCCTGCGTGGGCGAGGCCAATCGTCGTCACCAACTCGCCAAAGCCCGCTGCACCGACCTCCGCGCCACTGCCGCCGGCCTACGCCCCCACCCGATGAAGGAGAACAGATGAATCCGCGCCAGCGACGAGGAGTGTTACTCATCCTCGTCACCATCCTCGGAGCCGTGGTCACCTTCGGAGCGGTCTTCAGTTACGTCCAATCTGTCTCCTCGCAGGTCGGCCCGATGACCACCGTGGTCAAACTGTCTGGCGACGTCAACGAGCTCCAGGCAATCTCAGCATCCAACGTGGAAACCGTCGAGGTACCTGAACGATGGGTTCCGGACGGTGCCATTAAGGACACCTCGGCGCTTGACGGCAAGGTGGCAGCGGGGGCCTACAAGAAGGGCGACACGCTCCAGGCGAGCATGCTCATCGATCCTCCTCAGCTCACGGAAGGATATCGGGAGGTCACCATCATGGTGGACTCGGAAACGGGCGTAGCAGGGCGCATTTCTCCTGGCGCGCGCGTCGACGTCATCTCAACCACGGAGGATTCGGAGAACAAGTCCCAGAACGCCTCGGTGATCATCCAGAATGCCCTCATCACCGAGGTGGGCGTGGCGACGGCAGTCCAGAAGAAGGACGGCGAAGGGAACTTTGAGCAGGAGAGTGAAAAGGTACCGGTCACGTTCTCGCTCACCCCGGAGGAGTCGCTCAAGCTCGCCTACGCGGAGAGCTTCTCCACGAAGGTTCGGCTCCTGCTTCGCCGCGACGGAGACGATTCAAGTGTCAGCAACCCTAACTATGGCTCGTCAACTGGCGCTGCCCCGGCAGGAGGTGGTCAGTGATGCAATTCCTGCTTACAGAAGACCATGACGTCAGGATGCAGGTCACCGCAGCGCTCTCGGAGGTCGAAGGGCTCAGCGGAATATCCGCGCTTGACTCTCTCGAGCGCCTGCGCGAGGAAGTGTCGGATGCGGATACGTCCTGCGTGCTCGTCGATGAGGGGCTCAGCTCCCTTCCAGCGCTGTCTGTGATTCAGGAATTGGCGCGTGCGCACCCGCTTGTTCCCATTGTCCTCCTAGCGCGCAGCCGCAGCGCCGAGACACTCACGGCTGCCATGGACGCCGGTGCGCGGACGGTGCTCGCGCTGCCACTGTCAGTAGAGGAGATCTCCAGCAGGCTCCAGCCTGTCCTCGAGTGGTCCCGCACGGTGCGAGCGAGCACGAGCGCGCCCGAGGACCTCATGCCCCGCGGTTTGGGATCAGTCGTCGCGTTTGTTGGTGCCAAGGGAGGAGTCGGCACATCCACACTGGCCTTGATGACTGCGGCACAGCTGGCGAGGAGAGGACGGACCTGTATCGTCGATCTAGACGTGCGATCGGGATGCATCGCGGCTATGTCTGGGATCACCGTGAGGCGCTCAATCACCGACCTCGTTGATATCGCGGCGGAGGCGAGCGCGCGTGAAGTCGCCGAGGTCATGTACCCGCTGCCCGGAGGCCTCGCTCTGCTTCCCGCGCCCGAGGCTAGCGAGGACGGAGAATCCCTCACGGATACGGCGGCACGCCAGATCATCTCGATGCTCAGGTATCAGTTCGACTACGTCATGATCGACTGCGGAAGCCGACTTGATGAGCTTCTCGCGATGGGCCTGGAATCAGCCGATCAGGTCCTCGTCGTGGCGACCCCGGATACGCCCGCTCTACGCGCCGTGCGGAAGCTTGAGGAATCGCTGGACCGCCTCGACATCGGCCGAGGAAGATCGAGGGCGCTCGTCCTCAATCGGACTAGCCGCCAGCGGGAGATTCAGCCGTCTTCCGCCTCGCGCATGTCTGGCATGCCCCTTGCCGTCTCTGTCCGCGACGTGACCGCACAAGCGGAGAATGCGTTCAATTCCTCGACGCTCCTCACGTCCAGCGTGGCAGAACTCTCCAAGGCGGGGGAGGAGCTCGCCAACACTGTCGTCACGTCCACAAACGCCGCAGGCAGTGTCACAACGCGTGGTGCCACGGACGCCACGGGTCATGACGGACTGAGTGAGCCCCAGGCCCATCAGACGAGTAGGCGCGGTGGACGTGCGCGGAGGCGCCGCTCGGCGCTCCGTCGCAAAGCGCGACCCGAGAAGGGGCAGATCATGGTCGAGTTTCCCGTGGTCTTCGCTCTTGCGACAATGGCGCTTCTTATGTGTATCCAAGGTTTAGGGTTCGGTATTTCATATATGTATGCGAACCATGCGGCGAAAGAGGCTGCGCATGCGTATGCCGTCGGAAAATCGGTTGAAGAGGTTCACGCGGTGGTCGCCCATGATCTTCCAGGTGTCTATGCCTCGGAGATGACGATCGAGCGTTCGGCCTCGAATAAGGTGACGGTGACTTTGCCGGTTCCATCCGTGATCGACGCTCATACAACCGCGTCGTCAGGAATTGTCTGGGAGAGATAGCATGCGTGGGAAATCTGTGCGCCTAGAAATGCAAAGCTGGTGGCCGTGCCTGCGAAGAAGACTCTTGCGGGAGGAGAAGGGGGTCCTCGACATCGAGCTGGTCGCCTTCGTGCCGATTCTCGTACTTGTCACGCTGTTCTTGGTCCAGGGCTTCCTCGCGGTCTCCACTGTCACCTCTGTGGAGTCCGCCGCTCGCGACGGTGCTCGGGCAGCCATGCTCGGACAAGCGCCCGGTGAGGCTGTCGAAAGGAGCCTGCCTGACTGGGTGAGGCTTGAATCAGTTTCGGACAACTGCGCTTCCGGAAGATGTGTCAGCGTCACGGCCAGGGTGCCGATCGGTCTCCCGTCGATCACGACGGAAGATGTCACTGTGACCCGCACGGCCTACTTCCCGGAGCGCTGAGATGGCACTGCAGGATCGCGTCGCGCCTTCGGAGCGCGGCACACGGCAGTCGGCGGGGAGCCGAGAAGATCTGGTCGCCGAGTACAGGAGCAGGCTCCTCGACGAGGTCGATCTCGATGAGGTCGCCGGTCTGGAGCAGGCCCAGCAGAGGGCTCGCCTGGAGAGGGTGCTGTCCCGATTGCTCTCGCTCGAGGGCCCGATCATGTCGCCACGGGAGCGGGCCTGGCTCATAAAGCGGGTCATCGATGATGCCGTTGGCCTTGGTGTCCTCGAGCCTCTTGTGGCCGACAGCAGCGTCACGGAGATTATGGTCAATGGCGCCGACGACGTGTTCGTCGAGCGCTCGGGGCGAATTGAGCGAGTGCCGACGCGCTTCACCTCGGAGGCCGACCTCTACCAGTTGATCGACAGGATCGTATCCTCGGTCAACCGGCGCATCGACGAGTCGAGTCCGATGGTCGACGCCCGTCTTCCTGGAGGCGAGCGTGTCAACGTCATTATCCCACCTCTCGCTCTCGATGGACCAACAATCACCATCCGGCGATTTCCGCAGCCCTTCAGGCTGGCCGATCTCGTTGCGCGCAGGTCGCTTCCTCAAGAAGCGGCCGACCTCCTGGGCTCGCTAGTCGAGGCGCGGCTCAACATCCTGGTTTCCGGCGGGACAGGTTCAGGAAAAACAACCTTCCTCAACGCCCTGTCTGGCGTGATCTCAGGCCGCGAGCGGATCATCACTATCGAAGACGCTGCTGAGCTATCCCTCCAGCAACCGCATGTGGTGCGCTTGGAGGCCCGGCCCCCCAACACTGAGGGGCGCGGTCAGGTGACGATCAGGGATCTTGTGCGTAACTCGCTGCGTATGCGGCCCGATCGGATTATTGTTGGCGAGGTCCGTGGTGGTGAGACGCTCGATATGCTCCAAGCGATGAACACAGGGCATGAGGGTTCCTTGACAACGGTTCACGCCAACTCCGCCGCGGACGCGCTGAGCCGGCTGGAGACCCTTGCCTCAATGTCCGATGTCGAACTTCCTGTGGAGACAATCCGTGATCAGATCAACGGCGCGATCGATGTGATCGTCCAGTTGGAACGCGACTCCGAAGGCGTGAGGCGGGTCTCGACTATTGAAACTGTCACCTCCCGTCATCGAGACGCCTACCAGACCTCCTCGATCCTTGAATACGTGCGCTCAGCTCGCAGAGGAGAAGGGAAGTTCGAGATGAGGTCGATCCCACACCAGATGGCTGATCGAGTGCTTCGCCATGGAGGAAGCTTGCCGATGGGACTCGCTGTGGAGGCCGCAGCATGAGCGGAATTGGCGCAATTCTTGTATCACTTACCGCCACTTTGGTGGCCGGTGGGGCAACTTGCTTCGTATTCGGTATGGCGTCACAGCGTTCTGCGGAAGTCGCTGCGGCACTGGGCGCAGACGGTGACGAGCGTGCCGGAGCTCTCAGACGGCTGGCGGCCAGAATTGACCGACTGCCCGTGCAGAATTCGTTTCGCCGACGCCTCGCAGGAGCGGGAATACAGTGGTCGTCGACAATCGTGCAGTCGGTCATCGCGCTCTTTTCAATTATTACGTTTCTCGGTGCACGGTATATTGTTGGGTATATCGCTGGCGGGGTCATTGCCTTAGCTGTCCCCGTAGCATTCAATATGTGGCTGAAACGGAAGATCCTGCGTCGGGCCGAAATGTTCATCGCGCAACTCCCCGAATTGTCGCGTTTTCTGTCCAATGGAACATCGGCGGGCCTTTCTGTCGAGCGATCGCTGGCCTTGGCCGCCAAAGAATTGCCTGAGCCGAGCCACACTGAGATCAATGACGTGGTCGCGCGGTTGAAACTGGGCTGGTCACTTGACGGTGCGCTGCAGGAGCTGTCGGCGAGACTGCCCTCCAGGGAACTCAATGTGCTCGTAAGGACTATCGTCATTCAATCGCGCTCCGGTGGCGCGCTCGTGGCGGCGCTTCAAGACATCGCTATTGCGCTGGAGGATCGCAAGCAACTGCACCGTCAGGTGCGAACCGCAGTTCTGGGAACAGCATTCGGTGCGTACATCGTTCCATGCATCGGCGCGGCCTCGGTGATTCTCCTCAACATGATGCGCCCCGGTGTTCTCGATGATATGGCCACATCGTTAGTCGGCCAGATCATTTTGGTGGTATCCGCAGTGTTCTTCGTCATCGGAGTTCTTCTCATGCGGCTTGTCTCGAGGGTTGAGGTGTGAGCTATGCTGCTGGCGTTGGGCGTGGCGTTCTTGTCGTTCGTGTATGTCTTGACGGCCGCCGCAGGAATCAGAATGGTTCGAGGCCACGATGCGGACTATCTTGGTGGCGATGGTTTGGAGGCGAGTAAGACCAAGGATGACGGTCTCTTCGTCAGGCTCCTTGACGCCGTAGGGCTGCGTGGCCAACGACTCTTGCGCCAGCTGTATGGCCAGTCGAGGCTCCGCTCGCTCGACAGGCGGCTCAAGAATGCTGGCAACCCGGAAGGCCTTACGCTTGACCTCTTCATTCAGCGAGAGGCCGGGTTCCTTGTTCTCAGTGCGGTGATCTTCGTATTGATGTTACTGCTTGGGCATCCCTACATCGGCGCGACGATTGCTCTTATATTCTCCGGATGGATGTATCTGTGGTTGGCTCAAGCGGTACGCAAGAGGCAGGATTCGGTGAACAGGGACCTTCCTGATTTCCTGGAGGTGCTCGCCGTTACGGTTCGCTCGGGAATCCCTTTCCGAAGTGCTCTGGAAAGGGTCTGCGACTACTTCGACGGGCCAGTCGCCGAGGAGATGCGGATGGCCCTTCATCAGATGCGACTTGGGGTTGCTCGACGAGATGCCTTCGCTGCGACGCGAGAACGATGCCGCTCGGAGAATGTGGACGTTTTCGTCGGTGCCCTCCTGCAATCGGAGGAACTGGGCACACCGATTGGGGACGCTCTTAGTTCGATCGTGAGGGAGATCCGAAGAACGCGGGCGCAGCAGGTGCTTCAAGCGGCAGGCAAGGCGCAGCCGAAGGTTGCGCTCATCGCGACGGTGACGATGGTACCAGGGACCATGATCCTCATGATCGGCGGCTTCATCTTCGCGAATCGTGATGTCCTGGCAAAAATCCTGGGAGGATGAGTTGATGCCGCCGCATCAGGCCTCGAGCGAATCCCTGCTTCGAGTTGTCAACGACCGAGGGGTCATGGATGCGCTCGGTGTAGTGACGGTGGCCCGGATGGGAGTCTTGTTCGCTGGCGAGGTACTCCTCCTCGGATCGAGGGCGCCCTATGCCACGGCTCTTCTGCCGGTGCTGGCGACCGCCGTGTGCTGGGCGTGCTATCAAGGGCTCAGGAGGCGTCTACCGTTATTTCTTCACGATTGGTTCCTCACTTGCGTTGATCTCGTCGTGGGCTGTCTGCTGCTGCTGAGCGCCGTCAGTTACGCGGACAACCTCCGTGCGCTTTGGTCCTCCTACGCGCTCGTCTCGGCAGTGTTTATCGGACTTGCGATGTCATCGCTCTGGCCTGCGGTATGGGCCTCAGGAATCATCTCATGGATCGCTGTTTGCGGCGTTGCCGGAGATTCTGTGAGGGGAAGCTCGTTTCTAATGAGCCTTGGGATAGTGTCGAGCGTCGTGCTGGGCAACAAATGGAGGCGGAAAGTGTGGGATATCGGCGAGCTCTCAGCTGAGGTCGCCAGCGCGCGCGAGGAACGCCGGGCCATGGCTGAGCGCCTTTCGATAGCGAGAGATCTCCACGACTCGCTTGCGAAAAGTGTTCACGGAATAAGAATGCTCTCCGAGACCCTGGATGGCGCCCTCCGCGAGGAGGGCCATACGTGCGCGCTTCTCTCCCGCACACTGTTCGAGTCGGCGGACGAGGCTAGCCGAGAGGCCCGTATTGTATTGGATGGGCTCCGCGTGGGGGGTGAGGACAATACTGTTGCGGCGCTTGAAGAAGCGGTCGTCCGTTGGGGCGATCGCTCATCGATCACACCCGTGTTCGATATTGACAGCACGTTGGGCGCTCTTCGTTCAACCCCAGAAGCGATGTGGCAGTTGCATCGCATCGTCGGAGAGGCCCTCGTGAACGCCGAGAAGCATTCTGGTGCGCGGCATGTGTATTTCACCGCGAAGCGGCTCGGGGAGGATCTGCTCATTGAGATCTCTGATGATGGTCGCGGCCTTCCCGCCTCAGTGATCGCTGATAAGGGCAGAGTCGGCCATTATGGCTTTCAAGGAATGAAAGAGCGGGCGGATTCTCTCGGAGCGTGGCTCGAGGTTTCATCCCGCTCGGAGAATGGTGACGGCCTGTGTTTGAGGCTGGTTGTCCCACTGCGAGCGCTCAGTATGTCGAGGAGGTAGAGCGTTGAAAATAATGGTTGTTGACGATAATGCCATCGTTCGCGCTGGATTGCGCGCGGTCCTGGATCGAGTGGAGGCCGTGACGGAGGTTGTCGAAGCCGCGGACGCGTTCGCCGCGCTCGAGGTTGCCGCCGGTGCCCAGCCTGACATTTGCCTTCTCGACGTGAGGATGCCGGGGCGCTCTGGACTGGACGTCCTTCCTGAGCTGGCTGAGCGCATGAGTGTCATCATGCTGACATCGATGACGGAGCCGGAGCTCATTCGCCGGTCACTAGCCGCGGGAGCGCGCGGGTACCTCGTGCATGGGCAGCTCGGTGTCAATGAGGTCGCGGGCGCGATCGAGACCTGCGCGCGGGGTGGTCTCGTCCTGGGACGCGAGGCGGCCGAGATCGTCCTCAATCCTACTGGAACCGGGGAAGCGAACCCCTTGCGCTCCCTCGTGACGGATCGGGAGGCGGAGATGCTCGAGCTGGCTGCCGACGGCTGCTCCAACAAAGAGATCTCCGCTCGCCTGTACTTGTCTGAGCGTACTGTGAAGAACTACCTCAATGCCGCGTACCCCAAGATCGGCGTCCACACCCGCGCTGAGGCGGTGGCTGCTTGGCTCAAGGCGAGGCAGGGGCGCTGAGGGGCGCGGGAGGGGGCGCAGGAGGGGGCGGCTGCCCCTGGGCGGTGGGGCGGACGACCGCGTAACTTTCTTCATGTCACGGGGACCTGGCTGGTTCCCACCATCGATCCACTTCTACGGAGGTCATCATGAACAACAACACCCTGCTCCGCCTTCAGGTCCGCATTCAGACCGCCTGGACCAACTTCCGCTACAGCGAAAAGGGACAGACGATGGTCGAGTACGCTGGCGTCGCTCTCGTGGTCGCCGCGATCATCGCCGCTGTCGTCGCCGCCGTGAAGGGCGACAGCAGCATCGGCAAGGCGATCACCAGCAAGATTTCGAAGGCGATCAAGGGTCTGCACTGACTCGCTGAGTCTTGCCTGAATGGGCGCGGGGTGTTACTCCCCGCGCCCATTCGGTGTTCCGAGAGTGAAATCACTGGTGCTGGGCGTGTATCGGTGCTAGGTTGGCATCGTAGGTTGTTGTCGGCGTCTTCAGGAGGATGGTTTCATGAGTGTGAGTCGACGCGCGGTCATCGGATACCCGGTGCTGGCGGCCGGGAGCGCGCTGTGGCTGGGTGCTTGTTCCGATGACACTTCCTCTGGTGGTGATCAAACCCCTGGTCCAACTGGCTCGATGGGCGCTGGATCATCTGATTGGCAGTCCTTCTCGGGCAGCATGATGGGGCATTCCGTCACTGTGGGAGTGGCTCCATTGGTGCGCATGGATGCTTCGACGACAATGCTGCCATTGAAGATCACAAGGGCGGCAGACGATGGTAACACCGGAGCCTTCGACATCTCCGAGGTCTGGAGTCGTTTCGAGCCCAATCAACCGCTGTCGCTCGTACGTGTCATCGATGCTGGCGGACTGCGCCTTTGGGATCCCATTAATGAGGCTTCTATCGACGAAGAGCTCAGAGGTCTTCAGCCCGGCAACGAGCTCGTTCGGGGGGTCGTCTTTGGCGCTGTCGATGCAGCCCAGGTGACAGTGTCTCTCCCAATGATCGGATTTCCGGTTGTGAACGTGGTCGAGAAGGCGGAAGCGGAGTCGGCTCTGGGCCTGGATCTCGCGTCTCTTTTCGAGGGGATTGAAGTCGCCGAGAAGGGTGGAGGGCAGGATTCGGCAGGAGATCCCCGGGCTCCGTTGAACGTCGAGGTATTCACTAGGTCTCTTGACACCTCGACTCAGAGTCGTACCACTACCGCCACGGTGACCACGATTCTTTCCAGTGACGTGACATTCGAGTTCGGCAAGTACGATCTCACCGCTCAAGCCGATGCGCAGCTGCAGATCGTGGCCGACCAAATCGCCTCCTACTCCGGCGGTGGGGACATGAGCATCGTCGGGCATACTGACGATGTCGCGGACGAGGCCTTCAACCAGACCCTTTCCGAGCAGAGGGCCGCCGCCGTCCACAAGCGCCTGGGCGAACTGGCCGATCTTTCCTCCTGGACGGTGAGCGAGGAGGGCAAGGGTGAGACTGAGCCCGCCGTTGAAGGTGATGATGAGGCTGCTCGCGCCATTAATCGTCGAGTAGTCGTGACGCTCACGCCCGATGGGGGCACGGAGGCCGCGTCGTCGGCTTCAGCGTCGCCTTCCGCCGCCAGGTCTGGCGGCTCGGTCCCTGAGGCGAAGGGCCCTGTGGGCAAGGGGCCTGACGGGGTGACTGTGAATTCCATCGATGGTCAGAGCAGCGTTACTATCTCTTTGGAGAAGGTGGCAAGACGAGGCAAGTATCTTTTCGGGGTCGCCCAGGTCTCCGGGGTTCCTGGCGCGGACGGCCCGGCTCTTACGGACTGGCTGAGCGACAGTTCTGCGGGGCTCTTCGAGGATAGTCGCTCGGAGGATTCTGCCGGCGCATTCCTCCCCAAAGGAGCTAATGGTCTTGATCTGATCGCCGGGGACCGCCGCTACTCGCCCTGCGACTACGTTCCTCTCGGTGCCGAGCGGCACTCGACACTCGCCGAACTCCGCGTGGAAGGCAGTCTGAGCGGTAATACTGGAATATGTGTGATCTGGCCTGATATGGGACAAGATTCCGTGATCCTTGATCGCGCCCCTGCAGGTGGCGTCGCAAGTGGGTCGGTTGTTGATCTTCCCTGGCGCCTTACCGACATCCCCGTCGTCGACGAATGAGGTGAAAGCCATGGGACAACGATCTCGTTTGAACCTGCGCCGGGCGATGAGACTCCGGCCGCGTGAGGGGGAGCGTGGAAGCATCCTCCCGTACGTGAGCGTCGCCGTCATGCTCCTCGTGGCGGTCGCCTTTGGCCTCATGGTGGGCTTTGGCTCCCTCTTCGCCCAGGCCCGTACCGCCTCCACCGCATCTGACGCGGCGGCGCTCGGCGCCGCGCGGGCGTGGGCCAAGAACATCGAGGGCATGCATGACGATGCCGCCGACGCCAAGAACGACGAGGAGCTCTGGAGAGACACCGGCAAGACCCTCGACTCCTACGCCGACTCGGGCCTGCGCGCTGCGGCCGAGCACTACGCCGAGCTCAACGATGCCACCGTCACCTCCATGTCCGTCGACGCCGCCCATCGGCAGGTCACTGTTTCCGTGCGCTCCAACTCCTCCGTCGAGGGCACGGACAAGAAGATGACCTCCACCTCCACCGCCGAGATCGTCCTCGACAAAGGGGTCTGCCTCGACCACGGCAAGGTCGGCCTCGTGGTCAAAGGCAAATGCCAGACCAAAGCCCCCGAGCCCGATGCGGGCAATGCGCCAGGGAAGAAGGCCATGCCCTCACCCAGCCCTGCCCCGTCCTACAGCCCCCCGAAGGGCTTCGAGAACCACGTGAAGATCTCCACACGCCTCGTCGCCTGACGGCGCGCACCCAGCATCATCCCACCACGGGATCGCGCATGGGCCCTCCTCCCCATCCCCGGTGATAGCGCTGGACATCCGCCACGCGCTGCGGGTTACGATCGAGTCACGGCGCTTCGCGCTGCTGACGATTCCAGGACCCGTTGCCGAGGATGAGGAGCCCCCATGCCACAGGACGCGACGCTCGGCTGGCGGGTGGCACGTCAACAGTCGCGCTCCGCGAGTCTCAGCCCACTCGCGCCAACCCCCGCGCCATCGAACTCAGGAGCTGCGGCAGGCACCGCCTCAGCGATTCAGAAACTCACTGCAGGCTACTCCGCCGCAGCAGGCGCCGCCGACCCCACGGACCCGCTCGCCGATGTCTTGGCCGCCATGCTCCGCACCCAGGCCCAAGACGCCTGCACCCCCTCGGACACAGCTTGCCTGGCAAAGTCGCCCGCGACCGGCTCGCAGGGGAACAACCTCGGCGCTGGCCGCCTCCGCACCGCCCACCGCCCGCCCAGCCCCCTCCTCGAAGGCCTCGTCAACGCCTCCGGCTCCACGATCACTTTGGCGACACCGGCGAGCACCGCTCCTGCGTCAGGCGGTGCTCCTGAGATCGGGGGAGCATCCCCAACAGCCACCCCGACCCCCGCGCCAAGCGCCACTCCCACCCCCACCGCTGGCGCGTCAGCGGACCCAAGCGCCTCCCCAGGCGCTGACCAGCAGGCCGCTCCAGCACTGCTCCGGCACAGCGACGCCGTCGGCTACCGGCGCTCCACCACCGACGCGCAACCCGACGGCACAGCCGCCGTCTCCCACACGCTCAGCTACACCGCCCTCGTCCCCCCGCCCCCCGCCGACCACACCGACCCATGGACGGCATTCACCACAACCCCGCCCACCGCTGCGGACCAACGCATCTGCCTGGGGCGCCTCACCCTGGCCTACGACCGGGGCGCCGACCTCGACAGCATCACCTTCATCCACGCCGTCGAGGGGCCAGCCGACGGGGCCCTGTCCAGCATCGCGGCCCAGACCCCCGTCACCTCCCTCATCACCACCACCCTCAACGTCACCCAACTGGGCAGCGGCGACCACGACACCGCCATCACCTGGGCACGCACCATCGCGCTCGCCTCAGGCGCGCTGACCATCCCCCTGACGGCGCTCGCCGGTCCCGCCACCCAGAGCGGCGGTTTCGCCGACCTCCTCGACAAGAAGGCCTCCTCCACCCTCACCATCCTCCAAGGCTCAGCGATCACCGACCACGGAGGAGTAGCGGCGCTCGCGAAGGGCTGGACCGCCTCCACCCTCAGCGCCGACCACGGGCAGCTGGCCCAGCAGGCGCTGTGACCCCAAACCCCCGTCCCTGAAACAATGAGGAGCATTCCCAGCACCATGGCCACCACCACCCGCCGAGGAGTCCTGAGCCTCATCCTCCCCGTCCTGCCCGAGCCGCTCGCCACACAGGACGAGCAGGGCACCCCCACCCCGGAGCCGTCCACCGCAGCCACCGCGCAAGCCACAGCGCCAGCGACGACAGCCCCCGCCGCATCGCCATCCGCCGGAGCCCAGAGCACTGCCGCCCAATCCGGGCTCATGACGCTTACCGCGGCCCCTGGCCTACTCCTATCCATCCCGGCGGAGGCCTACACCTGCGCGCCAGTCACCTACGACGACGGCATGTGGCAGGTCACCTACTCCACCGAGAGCCAAGCCCTGAGCGTCGTCGTTGAGTACTACCCCGCGGGCGCCAAGTCGGCCGCCAGCATCCTCGCCGCCGAGCAGGCGGCCCTCGCAGGCCAGGGGATCACCGCCACCCCCGGGACCACGACCCTGACGAACGGCACGGCGGTCTCCACGCTGGCTTGGAGCGCCCCCGCGATCCCCCCATGGGCGCAGGACGACACCGCGGCCTCCGCCCCTATCACCGCCTCAGGGATCTTTGCGGACGGGCCGGGCGGCGCCAGCTACGCCGTGCACGCGCTCTACGACGGCGCGCGGCAGACGACCTCTCAACTGGCCTCCACCATCACCGCATCGATGGAGGTGAGCGCGGCATGACGGAACCGATCGCGGCCCCACCGCCCCCAGAAGAGCGCTGGCAGAACCTCGCCCGCCAGGAAGAGCAGGCGCGCCGGCGCCGGAACCTCATCCTCACCGGTGCCGGCGCCGCCGGAGTCGGGGTGATCGGCCTCGGAGCACTCTCCATGTGCGGGGGCCCCACCACGGCCCCCAATGACGGCAAGACCGCCATGGACGACGTCGTCCAGCCCTACTCGCCCAGCCCAGGGCCGAACGAGGCCCCCTCGAACTGGCAGCAGATCAACGCCTCGGGGATCACGTTCAGCCTGCCGGCCACGGCCGTCGGCCCCTCGCCCCACCCGGACTGGGGCCTCTACACCATGTCCTATGACGTCCCATCGTCCGATCAGGCCGGCTGGCACCGAGTCATGATCTCAGCCGCCGATGCGAGCACCACCGCGGCCGGCCTCCGCCAGACAACCGACCTCGCCAACTCCGGACTCATCGAGGGCTACGCGGAGATCACCCGGGTGCGCTGGCAGCTGGAGTCGCAATCCGTCGTGGAGCGAGTCGCCTTCGTGTGGGGCTCCGAGGGCGCCTTCTACGGGTGGACATGGATCATCGCCTCGTCCAGCGCGGCAGGTGTGGTCACGCTCCTCGGCAGCGTCCTCGACGACGGGCTGCGTAACGGGATCGAGGACACCCTCGCCATGACCAGGAGGACCCGATGACGACGATCACCAGGCGCGCCGGGATGAGCGCGAGTGCCGCGACTGCTGTGGGCCTCACCCTCGCCGCCTGCGCCGGGGGCTCAGCGGCGGGATCGGACTGGGACAGTGTGGAGGACGGCGATCTGCGCGCCATCGTCCCCTCGGGCTGGGACCGTTCCTCCCTCTCCTCGGGACTGTGGGGGAGCAGATGGGTCTCCCCGAAAGACCCCTCCGGGATCCTCCTGACCGCGGCGAAGGTGTCCGCCTCCAGCCCCGCCGACGCCGTGGATCTCGCCATGCACGCGGCCCGCGCCACCACGCGCGGCTTCCTGCCCGTGGGCACCAGGCGGGCGGTCTCCGACGGCTCGACGACCCTCGTCCGCCAGGACTACAGCATCACTTGGCCCCACGCGAGCAAGGGCGCGATCTGGGCGGTCAGCAACGGCGGCAGGATCGCCCTGGTGGACTTCTCCGGCGAGGGCATCACGAGCGACCAGCTCCATACCCTCGGCCGCTGGATCGAGCTCACGTAGGCGGTGGGGTGGAGTCTCGCCCTCTCCTACTGGTTGTGGCGCGAGATGATCGTCTGCGGGCGATGGGCGTCCTGCTGCGCATTGTGAGGACTGCGATAGGGCGTTGCTTGGGGTGCTCGCCCCTCGTCGGAGTGTCGGCTCGGATCTAGGGTCAGATCCATGACGACGACGTCCCCTGTGTGGTCCTCTGATGATCCCTCCGTATTGCCGCTCCTGATCGTGGACGGTCGTGTGACCTCACTCCCCGTCTGGACTGCCCGCACTCGCGCCGAGCGCGACAAGGGGCTCCTCGGCACCGACGGCATCGCTGGAGCTCTCTGGATCACCCGCTGCAACTGGATCCACTGCTTCGGCATGAGGTACGCGCTCGAGGCCGTCTACGTCTCCAGGACGGGGCAGGTTGTCTCCATGGCCACCCACCGGCCCGGGCGCATGGGCGCTCCACGGGTTTCGGCCGCGGCCGTGATCGAGATGGAGGAGGGGCAGGCCGAGGCACTCGGCATATGGCGGGGCTCCATCATCACCACGACGGAGACCACGACCGGCAGCAGTCTTCTCCCGGACGCTCTACCGGGCGCCGAGCACTCCTATGCCCCAACTCCTCCTGTGCCCCAGGCGGCCCTGCGGGCATGATGCGGGGATGAGTTGATTCCTCGCTGCTGAGGCGGCCACTGCGGTCGTGCTTGCCGCGGGCCCCATCGCTGGCTGGGCTCGGCGCCACGCGCACCCACCCGCCGCCGCGGGCCGCCCAACACACATCACTGTACCCACCCCACACACCCCGATCCCCGCCAGCGCGCGGAGAAGCGACCCTCGCGGCGGGGCAGTATGCGCGACTGTGGCGGGAATCGCAAGATCAAGGCTTCTCCCGATGTGGAAGGTACAAAACCTGCCGTGTACGCTAGCGCTTTGCGTCCAGTATGCGTGCTGTCGTCGATGGCCCTCTCGGACGGCGCGGTGAGGCCCTGCCACGATCCGCGTCATCCTGGGGGAAAACCGGTGTCAGCCATGCCGTCGGACGCGAGAGTGATCCCCGGACTGAGGGAAGGATCCCCACTTGGCTGCCTCGCGCACCTCTGCACCCACTGCCGCTGACATCGCCGCGCGCACCGCGTCACGGCGCATCAACTTCGCGAAGATCCCCGAGCCCATGCAGGCTCCGAACCTCCTCGCCCTGCAGACCGAGTCCTTCGACTGGCTCGTCGGCAACGAGAAGTGGCGCGCCCGCGTCAACGCCGCCAACGCCGAGCGCCCGGGCTCGCTGCCCGAGACCTCCGGCCTGGAGGAGATCTTCGACGAGATCTCCCCGATCGAGGACTTCGGCGAGACCATGGCCCTGTCCTTCCACGACCACCGCTTCGAGGAGCCGAAGTACACGGCCGAGGAGTGCCAGGAGAAGGACCTCACCTACTCCGCCCCCCTCTACGTGGTGGCGGACTTCGAGAACTTCTCCACCGGTGAGATCAAGTCCCAGACCGTCTTCATGGGCGACTTCCCCCTCATGACGGACAAGGGCACCTTCATCGTCAACGGCTCCGAGCGCGTCGTCGTCTCCCAGCTCGTGCGCTCCCCGGGGGTCTACTTCGAGCGCGCCACCGAGAAGACCACGGACAAGCACGTCTACAACGTCAAGTTCATCCCCTCGCGCGGCGCCTGGCTCGAGTTCGAGATCGACAAGTCGGACCGCGTCGCCGTGCGCATCGACCGCAAGCGCAAGCAGGACATCACCGTCTTCCTGCTCGCCCTGGGCATGGACGAGGCCGAGATCCGCAAGGAGTTCGCCGACTACCCGGCGCTGACCGTCGCCCTGGACGAGGACCGCAAGATCACCACCCAGGACGAGGCCCTCCTCGACATCTACAAGAAGATCCGCCCGGGCGAGCCGCCGAGCGTCGAGGCCGGTCGCACCCTCATCGAGAACTTCTACTTCAACCCCAAGCGCTACGACCTGGCCAAGGTCGGCCGCTACAAGATCAACAAGAAGCTGGGCCTGGACGCGGACCTGACCGACTCGGTGCTGCGCATCGAGGACATCACCGCCGCGATCAAGTACCTGCTCGCCCTGCACGCCGGCGCCGAGACGATCGAGGGCCTGCGCGCGGGTGAGATCGTAGACATGCCGGTCGAGTACGACGACATCGACCACCTCGGCAACCGCCGCATCCGCGCCGTCGGCGAGCTCATCCAGGCGCAGGTGCGCACCGGCATGAGCCGCATGGAGCGCCAGGTGCGCGAGCGCATGACCACCCAGGACGTCGAGGCCATCACGCCGAACACCCTTATCAACATCCGGCCCGTGACGGCCGCGATCAAGGAGTTCTTCGGCACCTCGCAGCTGAGCCAGTTCATGGACCAGAACAACCCCCTGGCCGGCATGACGCACAAGCGCCGCCTGTCCGCCCTCGGCCCCGGGGGCCTGTCGCGCGAGCGCGCCTCCATGGAGGTCCGCGACGTCCACACCTCGCACTACGGGCGCATGTGCCCCATCGAGTCCCCCGAGGGTCCGAACATCGGCCTCATCGGCTCGCTGGCCACCTTCGCCCGCATCAACCCCTTCGGCTTCATCGAGACCCCGTACCGCGTGGTCAAGGACGGCCTCGTCACCGACGAGACCCACTACCTCACGGCCGACGACGAGGACCGCCACATCATCGCGCAGGCCAACGTCGAGCTCACCGCGGACAACCACTTCGCCGAGGACCACGTCCTGTGCCGCGTCACCGGCGGCGAGCCCGCCCTGGTCCCCGCGGACCAGGTGGACCTCATGGACATCTCCGCGCGCCAGATGGTCTCCGTGGGCACCTCGCTCATCCCCTTCCTGGAGCACGACGACGCCAACCGCGCCCTCATGGGCGCCAACATGCAGCGCCAGGCCGTGCCGCTCATCCGCCCCGACGCCCCGCTCGTGGGCACGGGCATGGAGCGGCGCACCGCCGTCGACGCCGGCGACGTCCTCGTGGCCTCCAAGGCCGGCGTCGTCACCGAGGTCTGCGCGGACTTCGTGCGCGTGGCCAACGACGACGGCTCCGAGACGGTCTACAAGGTCGCGAAGTTCCTGCGCTCCAACCAGGGCAACTGCTACAACCAGCGCGTTGTTGCCTCCGAGGGCGAGCGCGTGGAGGAGGGCACCGTCCTGGCCGACGGCCCTGCCACCGCCGAGGGCGACCTCGCCCTGGGCCAGAACCTCCTGGTCGCCTTCATGACCTGGGAGGGCCTCAACTTCGAGGACGCCATCATCCTGTCCCAGAGGGTCGTCTCCGAGGACATCCTCACCTCCATCCACATCGAGGAGCACGAGGTCGACGCCCGCGACACCAAGCTGGGCGCCGAGGAGATCACCCGCGACATCCCCAACGTCAGCGAGGAGACCCTGGCCAACCTCGACGAGCGCGGCATTATCCGCATCGGCGCCGAGGTCCGCAGCGGCGACATCCTCGTGGGCAAGGTGACCCCCAAGGGCGAGACCGAGCTGACAAGCGAGGAGCGCCTCCTGCGCGCCATCTTCGGGGAGAAGGCCCGGGAGGTGCGCGACACATCCCTGCGCGTGCCCCACGGCGAGTACGGCATCGTCACCGGCGTGCGCGAGTTCGACGCCTCCACCGAGGACGCCGACCTGCCCGCCGGGGTCAACCGCATGGTGCGCGTCTACATCGCCCAGCGCCGCAAGATCACGGTGGGCGACAAGCTCTCGGGCCGCCACGGCAACAAGGGCGTCATCTCCAAGATCCTCCCGGTGGAGGACATGCCCTTCCTCGCCGACGGCACCCCCGTCGACGTCATCCTCAACCCGCTGGGCGTGCCGAGCCGCATGAACATCGGCCAGGTCCTCGAGCTCCACCTGGGCTGGGTGGCCTCCCGCGGATGGGACGCCACGGCCGCCCGCGAGGCGGGCCAGGAGTGGGCACTGCGCCTGCCGGACAACGGCGTGACCGCCGAGCCGCGCACGCTCGTGGCCACCCCGGTGTTCGACGGCGTCCGCGACGACGAGCTCATGGGCCTGCTGGACTCCACGATCCCGGGCGCCGACGGCAAGCAGCTCGTGGCCCCCAACGGCAAGGCCCGGCTCTTCGACGGCCGCTCCGGCGAGCCCTTCCCGTACCCGGTCTCGGTCGGCTACATGTACATCCTCAAGCTCCACCACCTCGTGGATGACAAGATCCACGCCCGCTCCACGGGTCCGTACTCGATGATCACGCAGCAGCCGCTGGGCGGTAAGGCCCAGTTCGGTGGCCAGCGCTTCGGCGAGATGGAGGTGTGGGCCATGGAGGCCTACGGCGCCGCCCACGCCCTCCAGGAGCTGCTCACCGTCAAGTCCGACGACGTCGTGGGCCGTGTCAAGGTCTACGAGGCCATCGTCAAGGGCGAGGACATCCCCGAGCCCGGCATCCCCGAGTCCTTCAAGGTGCTCATGAAGGAGATGCAGTCCCTGTGCCTGAACGTCGAGGCACTGGACGCCGAGGGCAATGTCATCGGCCTGGACGACACCGACGACGACGGCCGCCGCGCCTCCGAGGAGCTCGGCTTCGACCTGGGCCGCCGCCCGGGCGGGGCCACGGCCTCCACCATCGACGAGATCTGACCCATCGGAAGTAGGAACTGTGCTCGACGCCAACGTCTTCGATCGCATCCAGCTCGGACTGGCCACCGCGGAGGACATCAAGTCCTGGTCGCACGGTGAGGTCAAGAAGCCCGAGACCATCAACTACCGCACGCTCAAGCCGGAGAAGGACGGTCTGTTCGGCGAGCAGATCTTCGGCCCCACCCGGGACTGGGAGTGCGCCTGCGGCAAGTACAAGCGCGTGCGCTACAAGGGCATCATCTGCGAGCGCTGCGGCGTGGAGGTCACCCGCTCCAAGGTGCGCCGCGAGCGGATGGCCCACATCAAGCTGGCCGCGCCCGTCACCCACATCTGGTACTTCAAGGGCGTCCCCTCGCGCCTGGGGTACCTGCTCAACCTCGCACCCAAGGACCTGGAGAAGGTCATCTACTTCGCGGCCTACATGGTCACCGAGGTTGATGAGGAGGGCCGTCACGACGACCTCCCCTCGCTGCGCTCCGAGTTCGAGGTGAAGAAGAAGCACGTCGAGCAGGCCGGCGAGGCCGACGTCGAGGCCCGCCAGCGCCGCCTCGAGGAGGACCTGGCCGCCGCCGAGGCGGAGGGCGCCGAGGCCTCCCAGCGCGACAAGCTCCGCAAGACCGCCGAGCGCGAGATGGGCGCCATGCGCCGCAAGAACCAGCGCACGCTGGAGCACATGGACAAGGTCTGGGACCGCTTCGTGGGCCTCAAGGTCGGCGACCTCGAGGGCGACGAGGTCCTCTACCGCGACATGCAGGCGGACTACGGCATCTACTTCAAGGGCGCCATGGGCGCCCAGGCCATCCAGGACCGCCTGCGCGGCTTCGACCTGGAGGCCGAGGCCGAGGCCTTGGCCGAGGTGGTCGCCTCCGGTTCCGGGCAGCGCAAGACCCGCGCCATCAAGCGCCTCAAGGTCATCAACGCCTTCCGCATGACCGGCACCAAGCCGGAGTCGATGGTCCTGGACAACATCCCGGTCATCCCGCCGGATCTGCGCCCCATGGTGCAGCTCGACGGCGGCCGCTTCGCCACGTCCGACCTCAACGACCTCTACCGCCGCGTCATCAACCGCAACAACCGCCTCAAGCGGCTCATCGACCTGGGCGCCCCGACGATCATCGTCAACAACGAGAAGCGCATGCTCCAGGACGCCGTCGACGCCCTGTTCGACAACGGGCGGCGCGGCCGGCCGGTCACCGGCGTGGGCAACCGGCCGCTGAAGTCCCTGTCCGACATGCTCAAGGGCAAGCAGGGGCGCTTCCGCCAGAACCTGCTGGGCAAGCGCGTGGACTACTCGGGCCGGTCCGTCATCGTGGTGGGCCCCCAGCTCAAGCTGCACCAGTGCGGCCTGCCCAGCCAGATGGCCCTGGAGCTGTTCAAGCCCTTCGTCATGAAGCGGCTCGTCGAGCTCAAGGAGGCCCAGAACGTCAAGGCCGCCAAGCGGATGGTCGAGCGCGCCAACCCGAAGGTCTGGGACGTCCTGGCCGAGGTCATCCGCGAGCACCCCGTGCTGCTCAACCGCGCCCCCACCCTCCACCGCCTGGGCATCCAGGCCTTCGAGCCCCAGCTCATCGAGGGCAAGGCGATCCAGCTGCACCCGCTCGTGTGCGGCGCCTTCAACGCGGACTTCGACGGCGACCAGATGGCGGTCCACCTGCCGCTGGGCACCGAGGCCTCCGCTGAGGCCCGCATCCTCATGCTCTCGAGCAACAACATCCTCAAGCCCTCCGACGGCCGCCCCGTGACCATGCCCAGCCAGGACATGATCATCGGCACCTACTACCTCACCCAGGAGCCCGACCCGGCCGTCGAGGTCGCCAAGGGCGCCGACGGCGAGGAGATCGTCCCGGCCTTCTCCTCCTTCGCGGAGGCCCTCATGGCCCACGACTTCGGCAAGCTCGACGTCAACGCCACCTGCGACATCCGCTTCACCGAGGGGATCGCCGCGCCCGAGGGCTGGCAGGCCCCCGAGGGCTGGAGCGAGGGCGACCCGATCACCCTGCGCACGTCGCTGGGCCGGGCCGTGTTCAACACGGCGCTGCCCGAGGCCTTCCCCTACGTCAACTACACGGTGGACAAGAAGGCCCTGGGCAACATCGTCAACACGCTCGCCGAGTCCTTCCCGCGCGTGGACGTGGCCGCCTCCCTCGACAAGCTCAAGTCGAACGGCTTCTACTGGTCCACCTGGTCCGGCATCACGGTCGCCTTCGCCGACGTCGTCTCTCCGGAGGCCAAGGCGGAGATCCTGGCCCGCCACGAGGCTGAGGCCGCCCAGATCGAGGAGCAGTTCGACCTCGGCGCGCTGACCGAGGAGGACCGCTACTCCTCGCTCATCGACATCTGGACCAAGGCCACGGCCGAGGTCGCCGAGGCGATGCGCGAGAACTTCCCGCACCGCAACACCGTCTACCAGATGGTCGTCTCCGGTGCGCGAGGCAACTGGGACCAGATCCGCCAGCTCGCCGGCATGCGCGGCCTGGTGGCGGACCCGAAGCAGCGCCTCATCGACCGCCCCATCAAGTCGAACTACCGCGAGGGCCTGAGCGTCCTGGAGTACTTCATCGCCACGCACGGCGCCCGCAAGGGCCTGGCGGACACCGCCCTGCGGACCGCCGACTCCGGCTACCTCACCCGCCGCCTCGTGGACGTCTCGCAGGACGTCATCGTGCGCGAGGACGACTGCGGCACCCGCAAGGGCCTCACCAAGCGCCTCTTCACCTGGAAGGACGCCGACGGCGAGCGCTTCAAGGACGTCTCGGAGATCCTCGACACCACGGTCATCGGCACCACCGCCGCCCGTGACGTCGTCGACGCCGAGGGCAACGTCGTCATCCCCGCTGGCGCCGACATCGGCACCGCCGAGGCGAACGCCGCGATCGAGGCCGGCATCGAGGAGATCACGGTGCGCTCCGTGCTCACCTGCGACTCCGCCGTCGGCACCTGCGCCGCCTGCTACGGCCGCTCGCTGGCCACCGGCAAGCGCGTCGACATCGGCGAGGCCGTCGGCATCATCGCCGCCCAGTCCATCGGCGAGCCCGGCACGCAGCTGACGATGCGCACCTTCCACACCGGTGGCGCGGCCGGCGCCGCGGACATCACGCAGGGTCTTCCCCGCGTGCAGGAGCTCTTCGAGGCCCGCACGCCCAAGGGCGAGGCCGTCGTGGCCGAGGCCGCGGGCACGCTGGCCATCGAGCAGGACGCCGACGGCAAGCGCCTGGTCATCAAGCGCGACGACGGCGAGGAGGACCTCGTGGTCCCCGTCTCCTCGCGCCGCCGCCTCCTGGTGGTCGACGGCCAGCACCTCGAGCCCGGCCAGGCCCTCACCGAGGGCCCGGTGGACCCCAAGAAGATCCTGCGCCTGCGCAGCGTCGGCGCCACCCAGCGCCACCTCGTGGACGAGGTCCAGGAGGTCTACCGCTCCCAGGGCGTGGACATCCACTCCAAGCACATCGAGGTCATCGTGCGCCAGATGCTGCGCCGCGTGACCGTGCTCGACCCGGGCGACACCACGCTCCTGCAGGGCGACCTCGTGGACGTCATGACCTACCGCTCGGAGAACCGCCGCGTGGTGGCCGAGGGCGGCAAGACCGCCTCCGGGCGCACCGAGCTCATGGGCATCACCAAGGCCTCGCTGGCCACGGACTCCTGGCTGAGCGCCGCCTCCTTCCAGGAGACCACGCGCGTGCTCACCGAGGCCGCCATGAACGGCAAGTCCGACCCGCTGGTGGGCCTGAAGGAGAACGTCATCCTGGGCAAGCTCATCCCCGCCGGCACGGGCCTGGCCCGCTACTCGGACATCGAGGTGGAGCCCACCGAGGAGACGAAGGCGGAGGTCTTCTCCCGCACCGGCTTCTCCGAGGACATGTTCGGCGTGGGGGAGAGCGTCGCGCTCGACGACTTCTCCTTCGGCGGCGACTTCCGCGCGGACTTCTCCGACGACTTCCGCACGGGCTTCAACAGCCAGGACGTGGAGTTCTGACTCAGTTCTCATCCGCCCCCGGGCCGCGGCGGGCTCGCTGAGCACTCCGCGAGCCCAGCGCGCCCGGAAGCGCGAATGATGGCCGTGGGCCGGTCCCCAGCAGGGACCGGCCCACGGCCATCAGTTGTGACAGGGTTTCACCTGGGCATTCATCATTGAGTCCAATTTGAGGCCTGGCAGGGCGGTGCCTGCCCCGGCCAGAGCGGGCGAGTATGCGAGAATCCTTGACGAACGGAGGCATCCCGTGACAGGCCGGTCCGCGTATCCCTGAACGAGCGGACCTGGCGCGCGGGGCGCCTCGGGAGTGGGCCCTGAGCTCTCCGGTGGAGCGCTCCCGTCCCTAGCCTCCTCTCCGCCGTGACCCGAACAGGAACCCAGCCATGCCCATCACCCAGGAGAACGCGACCTGGTTCGCCGACACCTTCGGCAAGATGGTCGACAACGTCGGCCAGGCCCTCCTGGGCAAGGAGGATGTCATCCGCCTCGCCCTGACCACGATGCTCGCCGAGGGCCACCTCCTCCTGGAGGACGCCCCGGGGACCGGCAAGACGGCCTTGGCCCGCGCCATCGCGGCCACCGTCCAGGGCACGCACTCGCGCATCCAGTTCACCCCCGACCTCCTGCCCAGCGACATCACGGGCGTGACCGTCTACGACCAGAAGACCGGTTCCTGGGAGTTCCACCCCGGGCCTGTCTTCTCCTCGATCGTCCTGGCCGATGAGATCAACCGCGCCTCGCCGAAGACCCAGTCCGCCCTCCTGGAGGTCATGGAGGAGTCGCATGTGACGGTCGATGGGGAGCGCCATGACGCGGGCCGCCCCTTCATGGTCATAGCCACCCAGAACCCGGTCGAGCAGGCCGGCACCTACCGGCTCCCCGAGGCGCAGCTCGACCGCTTCCTCATGAAGACCTCCGTGGGCTACCCGGACCGCACCGCCCTCACCCAGGTGCTGGCCGGCTCGGCCCGCCCCGACCGGTCCCAGGCGATCTCCGCGGTCATTTCCTCCTCCGCCGTCGCCTCCATGTCCGACCTCGCCTCGGAGAACCACGTGGAGTCCGCCGTCCTGGACTACATTGGCGCGCTCATCGAGGCCACCCGGGAGGATCCGTCCACCCGCCTGGGCGTGTCCACGCGTGGCGCCATCGCCATGACCCGGGCGATCCGCGTGTGGGCCGCCTCGCAGGGCCGCGCCTACGTCCTGCCCGACGACGTCAAGGCACTCGCGGAGGTCGTGTGGGCGCACCGGCTCGTCATGGACCCCGACGCCGAGTTCGCCGGGGCCACGGCCACGCAGGTCATCACGGCCGCCGTGGGGAAGGTCCCGGCGCCGACCGCCCGTATGTGAGGCCCCGAGCCGGCGTCCCGGGCGTTGCTGGCCGCTCTCCGCACGGTCCGGGCCCGTCCCGGAGGGCGAGATATCCCACGTCCTCGATCCAGTTCATCCCTTCATGGGGGAAGCGCGAGCGGCCAGTCCTCGCTACGCTCAGATCACGGATCGGTGAAGACTCGTGTCATCCATCCATGATGACGCTGGCGTGCCGCATCCGATTCCGTGCCCGCGAGGCGCGGTGACTCTGCAATCTGCGCCCCACCCACTGACTGGGCGACGCCGATCAGGATGGACGTGACTATGACTCTCCCCAGCACCAGCGGTCCCGGGCTGCTCCCGCCGCACCTCGCAAGCGCTCCGCCGGCGCGGCTCTCAGCGCGATTCATCGCCTTGCTGCTCGACGGCGTCCTCGGGGGACTGCTCGGCCTCGTCATCGGAGCCACCGTCTGTGGAGGCAAAGCGGTCGGCGATACCGCCGGTGCCATCATCGGTGGACTCGTCGGCGCGATCATCGTCCTGTGGGTGGCGATCAAGTATTGGATCATCGCCTTGATGAGGAAAGGCGCGACACCCGGTATGCGCATCGCGGGCGTGACCTGGGCCCGCTGGTCCTACCCCGACTACCCCGGCTGGCAGGGCCTGATCAAGAAGATCATCCAGCCGCTCATCGGCATCTTCACCATTGGCATCGGCGCGATCATCGTCTACTGCTGCACCCGCGACGAGTTCGACCGCTTCTGGTTCGACCGGGTGACCGACATCTACGCCGTCGACGCCAAGAACTCCTCCTTGCCCTGGGGCGAGGAGCCCATCGCCGTGGCCCCCGCCTACAACGACGCTGGATCGCCCCTGGCCATGATGGGCGGCGACCCGATGGGCGGCGCCTCGGAGGCGCAGTCCTCGACCGGCGACTGGCAGCTCCGTCCCGACGAGGCCCTGCGCGCTGAGTCATCCGGCTTCGGCGCCCCGGCTGGCCAGGCCCCATGGCAGCAGCCGGGGCAGGACCAGTACTCCCTGGACGCCCAGGGCCCTCAGGGCACTGCCCCCGCCGAGTGGCAGCAGGCGGACCAGACCGACTGGCAGGGCGCCCCCGTCGCCCCTGCTCCCGGGCCCGACGCCGCCGCGCCCGCTCCTGAGACCGCCCCCTCGCTCGCCCAGGCCCCGGACGCGGCGGAGATGCTCGCCTCGCTCCAGGCGCAGACCACCTACATCGATCGGGACGCGGCTCGCGCCGCCTTCCAGGGCAGTCCGAACCAGGCCGACGATCAGGCGCCCTGTCGCTCTCGGGGCGCTCACGCGGCACCGGAGCCCCAGGTCCCCTCCGCCCCGCAGGCGCCGTCGGCCCCAGCGGTTCCCTCCGGCGCTGGGACATCGGGCCAGTGGCCCTCGCCCGAGCCCCAGGCGCCGGCTCCCGGTGCCCCCGCGGCCGAGGGAACCGGCTGGGTCTCCGCGCTGCAGTCCTCCCAGCCGCAGGCGCCCCAGACCGGCCCGGAGGGCATCCCGGCATCGGGCGACTGGCAGAGTGGCGGGTGGGACCAGGCGCAGGCCTTCCAGCAGCCCGGCTACCAGCAGCAGGACGCCCAGCCGTTCCAACAGGGTCAGCCCTTCTCCCAGCCGTACCAGCAGCCCCACCAGCCGGGCGCGGCTCAGCCGGCTGAGCCGGTTCAGCAGGGCTTCAGCCAGGCGCCGGTCCAGCCGGGGTACGCCCAGGCGGACCAGCTCGCGCAGGCCTACCAGACCGGCCAGCAGGCCCCGCAGGCGCCCGCCCAGCCATACCAGGCCCCCGGACTCGCCGAGCCGACGCAGCCCTACCAGCAGCCCGGCTACGAGCAGCCCGGCTTCCAGCAGCAGCCAACCGCCCCCTACGCCTCGCCCGCCGGGCAGGCCCAGCCGGGCCTGCCCGTCCCGGGCCCCGAGCCCACTCCGGCCGCGCCGTTCCAAGCGCCGCAGGTCCCTCAGGCCCCCCAGCCTCCACAGGTTGAGGCTCCCGCCCCCCAGGCCCCGGGCGCTGGAGCCTACGAGGCGCAGGTGGCGGGCGCCGCGGCAACCGTCGTCTTCGACCGCTCCTCCGCGCAGCGGGCAGGGATCGGCGCGCCGTCCCTGCGCCTGGCCCTCGATACCGGCCAGGTGGTCCAACTCAGCGGGACCTCCCTCATCGGCCGCGCGCCCGTCGCCGCGGGCCCCTGGGCGCAGGCCCAGCCCGTGCCCGTGGACGACCCGGCCTTCTCCATCTCCAAGACGCATGCCGTCATCACCTACGACGGCGGCCGGCTCGTCATCCAGGACCTCCAGTCCACCAACGGGACGGTCGTCGTCGAGCCCAGCGGCGCGGCCACCCAGGTGCTGCCGGGCATGATGGTCCCCGTGCCCGTCGGCTCCACGATCCGTCTGGGCGAGCGCACCGCGCGACTGGAAGCCTGAGATGTCGCGAGGAGGTGAATCGAGGGCGGGCGCTCGCGCGATCGTCCTGGATCATGGCGCCGCCACCGATACCGGCCTGACCCGCGCCCACAACGAGGACTCCTACCTCGCCGCCCATCCTGTCTTCCTCGTCGCCGACGGGATGGGCGGCCATGAGGCCGGGGACGTGGCCTCGAGGACCGCCTTGGCCGCCTTCTCCCCATATCTCGGCGCTCCCGAGATCTCCGGTGACGCCCTCATGGAATGCCTGGGCCGCGCCGCGCGCGACGTCGACGCCCTGGGAGCCGACCGCGACCCCCTCATGGGGCTGCCGGGCTGCACCCTCAGCGGCGTCGTCGTCACGAGCATCGACGGGCGCGCCTGCCTGCGGGTGCTCAACATTGGGGACTCGCGGACCTACCGCATGACTCCCGACGGCGTTGAGCAGATCACAGTGGACCACTCGGAGGTCCAGGAGCTCATGTCCTCAGGCCAGCTGACCGCGGGTGAGGCACTGGCCTCGCCCCGCCGCCACGTCATCACCCGCGCGCTGGGGGCGGGCATCGGCCCTGTGGCCCTCGCCGACCATTTCCTCATCCCCGCCAGGGCTGGCGATCGGCTCATCGTGTGCACTGATGGGGTCAGTGGTGAGATTGATGACGATTCGATCAGCAGCATCGTTCACCGAGGCCAGAGGCCCCAGGAAACAGCGGATTCGCTCATTGACGCTGCACTGGGGGCTGGCGGCAGGGACAATGCGACAGTTATTGTCATCGACGTTACCCACGCTCCGCCCGCGATGACGGACACCGCGCCGGACGTGGACAGTACGACGATCCCGTCGACGAAGCACGACACGCTGCCCCGAGCGCGGGAGCAGCACAGCAGCAAGGAGAACCCCTCATGAGGCACGCGCAGAGCATCCCTGGCCATGCTGCCGCCCTCCACATCCCTGGACTGACCCGCACCGCCATCTGCGACCGCGGCCTGGCTGCCGTCGCCTCCGCCCGCGGCGGGGAGGCCTCTACCGAGGACGTCCCCCGGCTCTGGTCCGCGATGCTCGATGGCGCTTCCCTCATCGATCTTCTCCACGGGCTCATGGACTCCCACGGCGGGAGCGTCTTCGACCTGCCCGAGTTCGTCGTCGCCGTTCTGGAGGACGGCGAGCTGACCGCTGCCGTGAGGGGCAGCCTTAAGCTCATCGTCGACACCGACGAGGGCATGCGCACGATCTCCGCCCCCGAGGTGCTCGCCTGGGAGGAGGTCCGCCTGCGCGGCGTGCGCGGCATCGGCCTCGAGCTCACCGACTCCGCCGCTACGGACACAGCCCCGCTGCCGGTGGCCTCCGGCGTTGTCGCCGCCTCCTCCGTCGCCCTGGGCTCCCTGGCAGAGGGCTCCCGGAAGTCGTCCAGTTCGGAGGCCCCTTCCTCCGACGACGAGGAGGCTGGACCAGCGGGTTCCGCTGGTACCACTGACACCTCCGCCACCGACTCCGCCGCTGCTGAGCCGGCCGCCGAATCGACCACTGACTCCGCCGTCGCCGAGGCCCCCCAGGGCCGCAGCCGCAGCGGCCGCCGTGCCGCGGCTCAGGCCGCAGCCGCCGTGAACGAGCCCTCCCCGGCTGATCTCGCGGAGATCGACGCGATCGTCGGCATCCCCTCGCAGGCAGCGCCCACGGGCCCCATCCCGATCAGGGACGGTGCCGCGGGCACGGTTGGCACCGATGGCGCTGACGGCGCTGACTCCGCCGTCGACGACGAGACGACCGCCTCCCCGATCGCCGCGGACCACCAGCCCTCCCTGCTGGCGGCGCCATCGGTGAAGTCCCCGGTGCTGTCCGCCACGGGCGCGCCCGAGGACGCGGTCATCAGCCGCTGGCAGGCCGAGCGCCGCCCGGGCATCGATGGCGCTGCGGGCGGTGAGACCGGTGCTGGTACTGGTGATGCGCGGGCGCTGCCCGACGTCGCCGCGCCGATCGTCGCCGTCGAGCCCATCAGCGCCGACGACGTCCCCGCGGTCAACGACCTGTCCGAGCTGACCCGCGCCGCGAGGCGGCTCGAGGCCTACGCGGAGGCCGAGATCGCCGCCACCGCCGAGCCGACGCCGGTCCTGCCGATGCCCGCCCAGGTGGGCGGCAGCGCTGCCGACGCCGGTGTCGGGATCAGCGCGCCCGCGAGCGACAAGGCCGCTGAGCCCTGGTCGCATGACGGGCAGACCCTCACCAACATGCCCGCCGCCACGCCGTCAGTCGAGGAAGCGCCGGCCACTGCCGGCAGCCCCCAGGCGGGCGGCTCGTCCAGCGCCGCCGCGGCCGCGGGAACCTCCGCTCCCGCGACCACGGACGAGGAGGAGCCGGCGAACGCCGTCAAGGTCCTCGCCGCGTTCTGCACAGAGGGCCACCCGAACCCGATCCACGCCCCGCACTGCCGCGTGTGCGGCGGGGCGCTGACCAGCCGCACCGGGCACGTCAACCGGCCCGTGCTCGGCACGCTGCACGCCTCCGACGGCACCGCCCTGCCGATCGACGGCGACATCATCATCGGGCGCGTGCCCAAGTCGGACGCCCCGGAGGGCGAGCCCCAGCCCCGCCTCATGGCGGTCATCAGCCCCTCCAAGGCCATCTCCAAGTCCCACTGCGCGGTGAGGCTGGACGATTGGGACCTGAGCGTCGAGGACCTGGGCTCGACGAACGGCACGATCCTCATGCGCCCCTCCGAGCCCCCGCGCCGTCTCACCCAGCACCAGCGGGCGCTGCTGCGCGCGGGCGATGTCATCGACCTGGGCGACGGCGTCTCGGTCCTCGTCGAGGCCTGAGCCCGCGATGGGCGCGGCGCGCGGGGGCGCCCCGCCGGGCGTCCCGAGCATCCCCGGCATGCAGCCCCTGCGACCTCTTGGTCGCGGGGGCTTCGCCGACGTCGTCCTGTGCCGTTGGGCCGGGGGGAGTCTGGGCAGTGAGGCCGGTGGGGCCAGCGGCGATGGCGGGGACAGCAGGGATGCCGGCGATGCCCCTGTGTGCGCCGTCAAAGCGCTGCGCCCGGGGGCTCCCGAGGGGCGGGCACGCGCCTTTCGGCGCGAGATCGCGCTCCTCATCGAGCTGTCCGGCCATCCGGGCCTGCCCACCGTTCTCGACTCGGGCGTGGCGGCCGATGGGCGGGACTGGGTCGCCCTGGAGCACTGCCCGCCGCCCGCCGTCGTCGATCTCCTCGAGGCTGGGCCGCTGCCGGTGGAGCGGGCCCTGGAGATCGTGCTGGGCGTGGCCGGCGCGGTGGCGGCGATCCACGGGGCGGGGTACGCGCACCGCGACATCAAGCCGGCGAATATCCTCCTCGACGCCATGGGGGCGCCGGTGCTCATCGACCTCGGGATCGCGGCCCCGCTCGGCGCGAGCGCCGGGGGAGGCACGGCGGGCGGGGCGTCCCCGTTGTGGGCGCCCCCGGAGCAGCAGCTCGGCGAGGGGGCGGTGGCGCCGTCGGCCGATGTCTACGCGCTCGGGGCGACGCTCCACACCCTGCTCGCCGGCCGCTCCCCACACGAGGCGGAGGGGGAGGGGCGCGCCGGCGCGGCAGGGCGATGGACCGGTGGGGACCAGCTCTCCGTGCTCAACCGGGTCATGCACGAGCCGCGCCCGCCGATCGGCCGGGACGACGTCCCCGAGGCCCTCGAGGCGCTCCTCTCCCGCGCCCTCGCCCTCAACCCCGCCGACCGCCCCGAGAGCATGGAGGCCTTCACCTCCGCCCTCCGCCCCCTCGCCGAGACCGGTCGATATCAGGGGGCGGGTTCCGGGGGTGAGTGCAACACCCGGTGTCGGGGGCGAGTTTAGCCGGTGGTGGGTTGGGCGGTGAGGAAGGCGTTGAGCGCCTCGGCTGGGGTGGCCCAGTGGAGGGTCTCGCGAGGAGCACGACGGCGCGTGGCGAGGATCATGCGCGAGCGGGCGCCCGTGGCCTGGCCCGGGTGGCGCCGCCCGAGTACTGTTGCCCCCGGTGCCCGCATCCGGGCTCCGATCTCCATTCCGTTCCCAGCGGTCGAGCAGCGCGCGAGCGCGCCCCTCCGCCATGCGGGTCTGCCGCAGCGGGAACCGACGGGTCCTCCAGTCCACTGGCCGGAGGGCTCCGGGCGTCCGAGGACCATGCCCCGGGCGGGCCGGCCCCGCCATGAGCGCGGTGCGCGTCGTCGCGGACCAGGGGAGCGGGGCTGGTGAGGGCAGCAGCACTGTCAGCATGCACTCAAGATGGAGAATCCGTAGTGCCTACGATTCAGCAGCTGGTCCGCAAGGGCCGCTCGACGAAGCGCTCCGCGTCCAAGACGCCGGCGCTGAAGGCCAGCCCGCAGCGTCGTGGCGTGTGCACCCGCGTGTACACCACGACCCCTAAGAAGCCGAACTCCGCCCTCCGGAAGGTCGCGCGTGTGCGCCTCTCCTCCGGCATCGAGGTCACGGCCTACATCCCCGGCGAGGGGCACAACCTCCAGGAGCACTCGATCGTGCTCGTCCGCGGTGGTCGTGTGAAGGACCTTCCCGGTGTCCGCTACCACATCGTGCGCGGCGCTCTCGACACCCAGGGTGTCAAGAACCGCCAGCAGGCACGCTCCAAGTACGGCGCCAAGAAGGAGAAGAAGTAATGCCTCGTAAGGGCCCCGCCCCGAAGCGCCCGCTCGTCGTCGACCCCGTCTACGGCTCCCCGGTCGTCACCCAGCTCGTCAACCGCGTCCTCCTCGACGGCAAGAAGTCGACGGCGGAGCGCATCGTCTACGGCGCCCTCGAGGGCGTCCGCGCCAAGACGGACCAGGACCCGGTCTCCGTGCTCAAGCGCGCGCTGGACAACATCCGCCCGGCCCTCGAGGTCCGCTCCCGCCGCGTCGGCGGCGCGACCTACCAGGTCCCGGTCGAGGTCCGTCCCAACCGCGCCACCACGCTGGCCCTGCGCTGGCTGGTCGACTTCTCCCGGCAGCGCCGCGAGAACACGATGACCGGGCGCCTCATGAACGAGATCCTCGACGCCTCCAACGGCCTCGGCGCCGCGGTCAAGCGCCGCGAGGACATGCACCGCATGGCCGAGTCCAACAAGGCCTTCGCGCACTACCGCTGGTAAGCCCCATCGTCGGCCGGGGCGGGATTCCCGAAGCCGCCCGCCTGGCATCCCTTGGGGCCCCGCGCCCCGGAGCCGCCTCGCGCGATCGCGGGCCCGAGCCCGCCCCGCCCGACGCGAACCCACAGATCTCTCGAACGAAGGACACCACACGTGGCACTCGACGTGCTGACCGACCTCACCAAGGTCCGCAACATCGGCATCATGGCCCATATCGATGCCGGCAAGACGACCGTGACGGAGCGCATCCTCTTCTACACGGGTATCAACTACAAGATCGGCGAGACCCACGACGGCGCCTCGACGATGGACTGGATGGAGCAGGAGCAGGAGCGCGGCATCACCATCACCTCCGCCGCCACCACCTGCTTCTGGAAGAAGAACCAGATCAACATCATCGACACCCCCGGCCACGTGGACTTCACGGTCGAGGTCGAGCGCTCCCTGCGCGTGCTCGACGGCGCCGTCGCGGTCTTCGACGGCAAGGAGGGCGTGGAGCCCCAGTCGGAGACGGTGTGGCGCCAGGCGGACAAGTACAACGTCCCGCGCGTGTGCTACATCAACAAGATGGACAAGCTGGGCGCGAACTTCGACTTCTCCGTCCAGACCATCCGGGACCGCCTCCACGCCACCCCGATCGTCATCAACTTCCCGATCGGCGCCGAGAACGAGTTCTCCGGCCTCGTCGACGTCCTGGAGATGCGGGCCATCCGCTTCCCCGAGAAGGACGCCGACGGCAAGGACACCCGCGGCTCCGTCGTCGAGTACGAGGAGATCCCCGCCGAGCTCGTGGCCAAGGCCGAGGAGCTGCGCGCCGAGCTCGTCGAGACGGTCGCCGAGGCCGACGATGCCCTCATGGAGAAGTACCTGGAGGGCGAGGAGCTGAGCATCGCCGAGCTCAAGTCCGGCATCCGCAAGCTCACCATCGCCGGCAAGGCCTTCCCGGTCATGGCCGGCTCGGCCTTCAAGAACAAGGGCATCCAGCCCGTTCTCGACGCCGTGCTCGACTACCTCCCCTCCCCGCTGGACGTCCCGGCGGTCGAGGGCCACAAGCCGGGCAACGAGGAGGAGGTCGACACCCGTCCGGCCGACGCCAAGGCGGACTTCTCGGCGCTGGCCTTCAAGGTCGCCACGCACCCCTTCTACGGCAAGCTCGTCTACGTCCGCGTCTACTCCGGCAAGGTCGCGCAGGGCGAGCAGGTCCTCAACGCCACCAAGGGCAAGAAGGAGCGCATCGGCAAACTCTTCCAGATGCACTCCAACAAGGAGAACCCGGTGGAGGTGGCCTCCGCGGGCCACATCTACGCCTTCATCGGCCTCAAGGACGTCACCACCGGTGACACCCTCTCCTCCCAGAGCGCCCCGATCATCCTGGAGTCCATGACCTTCCCGGACCCGGTCATCCACGTGGCGATCGAGCCCAAGACCAAGGGCGACCAGGAGAAGCTGGGCGTGGCCATCCAGAAGCTGTCCGAGGAGGACCCGACCTTCACCGTCCGCCTGGACGAGGAGACCGGTCAGACCGTCATCGGCGGCATGGGCGAGCTCCACCTGGACGTCTTCGTCGACCGCATGCGCCGCGAATTCAAGGTCGAGGCCAATGTGGGCAACCCGATGGTCGCCTACCGCGAGACCATCCGCAAGAAGGTCGACAAGGTCGAGTACACCCACAAGAAGCAGACGGGTGGCTCCGGCCAGTTCGCGAAGGTGCAGATGTCCTTCGAGCCCCTGGAGGTCGTCGAGGCCGCCGAGGGTGAGGAGAAGGTCCACTACGAGTTCGCCAACGCCGTCACCGGTGGTCGCGTGCCCCGCGAGTACATCCCCAGTGTCGACGCCGGTGTCCAGGACGCCATGCAGACCGGTGTGCTCGCCGGTTACCCGATGGTGGACATCAAGGCCACCCTCATCGACGGCGCCTACCACGAGGTCGACTCCTCCGAGATGGCCTTCAAGATCGCCGGCTCCATGGCGTTCAAGGAGGGCGCGAAGAAGGCCAGCCCGGTCATCCTCGAGCCCATCATGGCCGTCGAGGTCCGCACGCCTGAGGAGTACATGGGCGACGTCATCGGTGACCTCAACTCTCGTCGCGGCATGATCCAGTCGATGGAGGACGCCGTCGGCGTGAAGGTGGTGCGCGCCAACGTGCCGCTGAGCGAGATGTTCGGCTACGTTGGTGACCTGCGGTCCAAGACCCAGGGCCGCGCGGTCTACTCCATGACCTTCGACTCCTACGCCGAGGTCCCGCGCAACGTCCAGGAAGAGATCGTCGCCAAGGCGAAGGGCGCCTGAGCCCGCCGGCCCCGCGAGGGGCCCATGAGCCCGGGGACCGGACTGATCCGGCCCGGTCCCCGGGACTGCTCGGGCCGTTCGGCGCCGAGCTCGCATTCCAGTAAGATTTCCAACAACCATCCTGTAGTGGCTCTGGCAGGAGGACCGGCTAGCATGTGCTAGTCGAATCCCGACGAAGAGCACTACCCGAGTCCCAGGAGGACACCAGTGGCCAAGGCCAAGTTCGAGCGGACCAAGCCGCACGTCAACATCGGAACGATCGGTCACGTCGACCACGGCAAGACGACGCTGACCGCCGCGATCTCGAAGGTTCTGCACGACGAGTACCCGGAGCTCAACCCCTTCACCCCCTTCGACGAGATCGACAAGGCTCCTGAGGAGCGCCAGCGCGGTATCACGATCAACATCGCGCACGTCGAGTACGAGACCGACAAGCGCCACTACGCGCACGTCGACGCCCCCGGTCACGCCGACTACATCAAGAACATGATCACCGGTGCCGCCCAGATGGATGGCGCGATCCTCGTGGTCGCCGCCACCGACGGCCCGATGGCCCAGACCCGCGAGCACGTCCTGCTCGCCCGTCAGGTCGGCGTCCCCGCCCTCCTCGTCGCCCTCAACAAGGCTGACATGGTTGACGACGAGGAGCTCCTCGACCTGGTCGAGATGGAGGTCCGCGAGCTGCTGTCCTCCCAGGACTACGACGGCGACAACGCCCCCGTGGTCCGCGTCTCCGCGCTCAAGGCCCTTGAGGGCGACGCCGAGTGGGCCGCCAAGATCAAGGAGCTCATGGACGAGGTCGACACCTTCATCCCGACCCCCGAGCGTGACATGGACAAGCCGTTCCTCATGCCCATCGAGGACGTCTTCACCATCACCGGTCGCGGCACCGTCGTCACCGGCCGTGTCGAGCGCGGCAAGCTGCCGATCAACTCCGAGGTCGAGATCCTCGGTATCCGCGAGGCCCAGAAGACCACGGTCACCGGTATCGAGATGTTCCACAAGCAGATGGACGAGGCCTGGGCCGGCGAGAACTGCGGTCTGCTCCTGCGCGGCACCAAGCGCGAGGACGTCGAGCGCGGCCAGGTCGTCTGCAAGCCCGGCTCCATCACCCCGCACACTCAGTTCGAGGGCCACGTCTACATCCTCACCAAGGATGAGGGCGGCCGCCACAACCCCTTCTACTCGAACTACCGTCCGCAGTTCTACTTCCGGACCACGGACGTCACCGGCGTCATCACCCTGCCCGAGGGCACCGAGATGGTCATGCCCGGCGACACCACCGAGATGACCGTCGAGCTCATCCAGCCCATCGCCATGGAGGAGGGCCTCGGCTTCGCCATCCGCGAGGGTGGCCGCACCGTCGGCTCCGGCCGCGTCACCAAGATCATCAAGTGATGATCGCTGCGTGAGCAGCCCCTGCGCTCTGTGGGCCTGTGAATTTCCGGCTCTGTGAGCCCCCGGTTCCCCCGGTACTCCCCGCGAGTACCGGGGGAACCCGCATTCCCGCCGAAACCGGTCGAACAGCACGGCGAGATGCCGATGAAAGGGCGCCGAGCTGGCTTATAGGACACTTTGTGTTGGTTTGAGGTCGGGTTTCCCTGGTATCGCGGTGTTTCCTCG
>ERZ772918.94-NODE-94-length-71751-cov-4.74289_pt1 | contig 71751 bp, 69 predicted proteins | sample MGYA00512118_ERZ772918 | MGnify/ENA primary metagenome ERZ772918 (study PRJEB29015, sample SAMEA2737939) | human oral metagenome | biome: human oral; feature: human-associated habitat; material: dental | place: China | collected 2135 ... | reverse complement strand
ATTCAATCAACTCATTGTCTAATAAAAAGCCTGTCAAGCCCTTCCTCATAAAAAAGAGGCTGGAATTCCAACCTTTATTTTAAATATTAGCGTGAAATAAAACGTTGAAGAATGCGTTCCATAGCTGAATTTGGAAGCAACTTGGTTAATCGGATAATAAAGCGATAGCCTCTTCCAGGATAATAAGACGATTTATTACGCTTCAGAGCTGCAAGCGATTCTTTTGCACACTGCTGAGGCGTGATTTCAACCTTTTTCAATGGATTATGCGTCGCAAAATCTTGGGAGGAAGACGAACTGCTGCTGTTCCCGAAATTCGTAGCAACAGGTCCCGGTTGAATCTCTGTTATATGGACACCAGTCCCTTTTAAATCAATCCGAAGACCTCTGACCAGCCCATGGATGAGATTTTTGCTGGCGGAGTAATGAACCAGACTGGGCATGGGATGTGTTGCCGCTCCTGCTCCGATAAACAGAATATTTCCCTTGTTTTTGATGATGGCTTTTAAAAATGCCTGAGTCAGCAGGGTCGGCGCCATTGCATTGGTCACCACAGCCTTTTCGACAGTCTCAAGAGGCAGACTGTCAGCCAATCCGCTCACTCCGTAGCCTACATTGTTTACTAGGCTATCAATATCAAGATTTAAATCTTCAATCTGCTCAATACAGCGGTGGATGCCCTCAATCGTTGATAAGTCAGCACTGATTAGGAAAATCTTTAAATTCGGATTCATTGTTATCAGTACTTCTTTAGCCTGAGTCAGCCTTGTCAAATTTCGTGCTACAAGGACAATATGATCGGCATCTTTTGCCAATAATTTTGCAATTTCCAGTCCTATTCCAGAGCTTCCCCCTGTGACAATAACATTTTTCATCTATCTACTCACCCTTCCCTGTTTCTAACCTATTCACTACTATACTCTTAAGCAGCAGCTTTGTCAAATCAAAACATTTCCGCTATTCGTCTAAAGTTAGAAAATAAAAAAACGATAACCACTTTTCAGTAGCTATCGTTGATTTGTTTTGATTAGTCCTTCCCACCAAGTTTGCTGTTGATGGTCATCATGATGCTGGCTATCTTCTCACCCCAGTATGGATCTGAAGCATAGCGAACATTCATTCCAGTCGCTTTATTTCCAAGGTGGTCTCTGCCATAATCAATGTAATTTTCACGAATCCACTTGGCCGCTCCGAGGATTCCTTTGTCCACATCATCAAAGCTCTTAGCTGAAAGATATGGGCTAGTATCATAGGCTGCAATACCAAAGAAGTTATTCTTATCTCTGGCAATTTGACTGCGTCCCCACGCACTTTCAAGAGCGCTATGTGCCATCAAGTAAAGGGCGTTGACACCGTAGCGTTCCTCAGCTTCTTTGAAAGTCGCTCCTTTACCCGCAAGAGGACTATCCTGCAAGTTCATCATCGAATACAGTTTATCCAATTCAGCTGCACTATAATTACTTGGTTCTCTCAAGTTTTTATAGAGGAAAGGATTTTTAATGGTAAAGCCGTCAAAATGCTCACCATCAGTTGAGTAGTACTTCTTACCAATAACCATAGCAGATGTGTGTGGAGCTACTTTGATACTCGTGTAAGGAGAGAGTTCATGGTAGAGGAATTTCCCATCACTAGTATAATGAGGGATAAACTCGCTTCCTTCATCCACTGCTGTCAAATCACTTTGATTCATATAGCCAGACAAGCCAGAAATCGAAACTGCAAGTCGGCCACCTTTTCGCGTCGAGCTATCCAGTGAAACGATGCTTCCTTGGTTAATGTAACTCAAGATATCTCCAGATGCACTATAGACATAGGCTGTGATTGGTTTAACTTTGTAATATTTGGTTTTATCCGCAACATGCCATTTACCTGAGGCATCCAAGGTATGACCATCTACAGTCTCGTTTTTTGCCATGTAACCGCCTGATTTAAGGTAGTACCATGATTGGTCGGATGAATCGTAGATAAGCTCTTTCTCAGCCATCTTCCCGTTTGACTTGAGGTAGAACCAATTGTTCTTGTACCACACCCACTCACTTGCAGCCATATAACCGCCAGATTTGAGATAGTAGTAACCATTATCCCAGATCCATTCTTTATTGGCATAATTTCCATCAGAGTTGATATAGAACCATGAGTTATAATTCTTGTCAAAGAGCCAACCTTTACCAGCTTTTGCTCCACTACTCGTCACATAGCTGCGGTCAATCCAAGTTTCTGTGGAGAGGTAGCCACCGGATTTGAAATGGTAATCCTTACCTTTGATGATTTGCCAACCTTTTTCAGCATAGGTTCCGTCAGCTTTCAAGTAAAACCATGAGTTATAATTCTTGTCAAAGAGCCATTCCGATTTCAGTTTAGCTCCACTCTTAGCAACATAGAAGCGGTCAATCCAACGTTCAGTAGAAAGATAGCCTCCAAATTTGAAATGGTAATCTTTACCTTTAATCGTTTCCCAGCCTTTTTCGGCATAGCTACCATCAGCTTTCAAGTAAAACCAAGAATCGTAATTCTTATCAAAGAGCCATTCCGATTTCAATTTAGCTCCACTTTTAGCAACATAGAAGCGGTCAATCCAACGTTCAGTAGAAAGATAACCGCCTGATTTGAAATGGTAGTCCTTCCCATCTATAGTTTGCCAGCCATTTTCAGCATAGGTACCATCTTGTTGAATGTAGAACCAACTGCTATAGTTATCATCATAAATCCAAGCTTGTTTAACCTTATGACCATTTTCTGACAAATAGTTCTTACCAAGCCAAGTACTTTTCAGCATTTTACCTTGAGAATTAACGTAGTACTGGTCTTCACCTTGAGTGATCCACTCATCCTTGGCCATCTTGCCATCTTCTTTAAGGTAATATTTTTCCTGTCCTTGAGTAATCCACTCGTTTTTAGCTCTCTGACCATCAGCCTTGAGATAATACCAGGATTCTTGTTCCTGATTAAATACCCACTGTTCCTTAGCTTTAGCACCACTTTCAGTCACATAGTACTGGCCAATCCACGTTTTCGTAGCTAATTTCCCAGCTTCGTTAAAATAGTAATCCTTACCATCAACAGTCAGCCAGCCGTTTTCTGCACGTTGTCCATCAGCCTTAAGATAAAACCAATTCTGATACGTTTGGTCAAAGATCCATTGGTTGGTTACTGGTTTTCCATCAGCTTTGAGGTAGGTCTTTCCTTGCCAAGTTCCCTCTTCTGCTTTTGCTGTCTCCACTACAGTAAAAAAACACCCCAATAAACCAGCACTTACTAGGGCCACTTTCCATCGTTTCATTTAAATGCTCCAATAACGTTTTCTAAACCCTATTGTAACATAGTTAACCGACGGAAATATTACAAATTGATGAAGATTCTATTTCTTGTTGACAATAAGGAAGACCTAGCTTATCTCAGACTGGCTTTGACTTCCTTACGGAGATCTTCCAAACTACTAATGCCATATTTGTCCATAACTTTTTGTAAATTTTCGATGATATCAGGACAGGCATAAGGATTGGTAAAGTTGGCTGTTCCAACTCCGATGGCAGAGGCACCAGCCAGATACATTTCTAGCGCTGCTTCAGCAGAATCCACTCCCCCCATTCCAATAATGGGAAGGTCTGTTGTTTGGGCGACTTGGCGGATGAGTTTGAGGGCTACTGGAAAGACTGCTGGTCCAGACATTCCACCTGTTCCATTGGCTAGGATTGGTTTTCTTGTTTTGAGGTCAAAGCGCATACCGACTAGAGTATTGATCATGGTTAAGCCACTTGCTCCTGCATCTTCTGCGGCTTTGGCGATGGTGACAACATCCGTTACACTAGGGGTTAGTTTGACATAAACTGGCACATCAGAGGCCTCTACAGCTGCTTTTACCACTTCATAAGCCAAGTCAGGATCTTGCCCAATCAAAAGTCCATGATTGCCGTGATCTACATTCGGGCAGGAGATATTAAGCTCGATAGCTTTTACATTTGCTGCCTTGGAAATTCCTCGAGAAACGGCAGCGTACTCTTGTTTTGAAAAGCCAGCTACATTAGCGATGATAGGAAGATTTGGATATTCTCTTTCCAACCAAGGAAGTTTTTCAGCCAAAACAGCTTCTAAACCAGGATTTTGTAAACCGATTGCATTGAGCATACCAGCAGGTGTCTCAGCTACTCTCGGAGTAGGATTGCCAAAACGGGGTTCAAGTGTCGTTGCTTTGATCATAATAGAGCCTAAAAGGTCTAAATCATAGTACTTAGCATACTCTTGACCAAAACCAAAACAGCCTGATGCTGGAATGATGGGATTTTTCAAATCCAATCCTGGTAGAGAAACTTGTAAACGATTTGTAGTCATGACTTTCTCCTTATAATACAACCGTTCCTGTACGGAAAACAGGGCCATCTTCACAGACACGTTGGCTGACCGTCTCACTATCTGGCACTCTTAGAACGCAGGCATAGCAAGCACCCATACCACAAGCCATACGAGATTCTAAAGATAGATAGGCTCTTGGATGATCATAAAAGGTTTGATTGATGTACTTCATCATTCCCGGAGCCCCACATGAGTAAACAGCATCAAATTGACTGTCTAAATCATTGATGACAACAGAAACATTTCCCTTGATGCTATAAGAACCATCATCTGTCGTTACAAATACCTGACCATATTGAGCCAATTCGGTTTCGAGAATAACAGCATCCTTGTTGGCAAAACCGAGGACTGTCACTACTTTCACCCCACGCGCATGTAATTCCTTGGCTACTTCGAGCAAGGGCGGAACACCAATCCCACCACCAACGAGGAGAACTTGACTCTGATTGTCTAAATCAGACAAGTCAAAACCATTTCCCTGAGGCCCCATCACGTCAAGAGTATCTCCCTGACTTAAAGTTGAAAAAATAGCTGTCCCAGCCCCCTCAATCCGATAAATGAGGTGACACTGCTTGTTTGCCTTGTCAATAGACGAAATTGAAATAGGGCGGCGCAAGAGATGGGCGTCATCAGGCACTCGCAGATGAAGAAATTGGCCCGCTCGCATAGATTCAACCATTTCTCCTTCTAGGACTAATTCAAAGATTGCTGGCGCAATTTCCTCCTGTGCAACCACCTTCATGGTTTCCAAACGAATGGCACCCAAGCGCTTCTTACATGTGGGATTCATGATTCTTCCTCCTTAAATTTTAAGGGGACCAGATAAAGAAAAGACCTTGCTAATGCAAGGCCTCAGTTGGGTTAGGCTAGAACTCATGCGCACACTTAAAAAATCCGCACAGAGATTCCCCTAGTCCTTTTATCTGACACCTTGTGAGTCTCTCTGGACTCCCCTTAAAGGTTAAATTTGTATTAGTATACCCTTTCAAAGAAAAAAAGTCAAGTAGAAAACGAACATTCTACTTGACCTCACTGGATTATTTTTCACGAATGACTTCGACCTTGTAGCCATCAGGATCCTTGACAAAGTAATAGTTTGGTTGAGTTCCTGGAAGTCCATTAGGGGCTGTCACCTCATAGCCTTTAGCGCTATGTTCTTGATGTAGGGTCTCAAGGTCAGGTGTGCTAAGAGCGATATGGGCAAAGCCATCTCCCACCACGTAAGGACCGTGATCGTAGTTATAGGTCAACTCCAACTCGTAGTCATCCCCCTCAAGTCCTAGATAGACAATCGTGAAGGCATGATCTGGAAAATCTCTGCGACGCAATTCTTTAAATCCAAAAGCATCTTGATAAAATGCGATTGATTTTTCAAGGTTTTCTACTCGCAAGCAAGTGTGTAACATTTTTGAAGCCATATATTCTCCTTTATTTTTAAAAAGACTGGGACAATCCTGTTCCAGTCTTATCAATTATTATTTACCAAGTTTTGCTTTAGCTGCATCTGCAAGAGCTGTGAAAGCTGCTGCATCGTTAACAGCCAAGTCAGCAAGCATTTTACGGTTAACTTCGATCTCAGCCAATTTCAAACCATGCATCAATTGTGAGTATGAAAGTCCGTTCAAACGAGCTGCCGCGTTGATACGAGTGATCCACAATTTGCGGAAGTCACGTTTTTTCTGACGACGGTCACGGTATGCATAGTAGTAAGAGTTCATTACTTGTTCTTTTGCAGTACGGAACAAGATATGTTTTGCACCATAGTAACCTTTAGCTAATTTTAAAATACGTTTACGACGTTTGCGTGATACAACGCCACCTTTAACACGTGCCATGTTTTATTTCCTCCAAATATTTCCTAGAATTGTTTACTTACTGTCAGGCTATTATTTCAAGCGAGTAAGCATTGCTTTGATACGTTTGAAATCTCCTGAATGCACCATAGATGCTTTACGAAGATGACGACGTTGTTTCTTAGTTTTTCCGTGGAAACGGTGAGAAGTGTAAGCACGGAAACGTTTAAGTCCACCAGAACCTGTACGTTTGAAACGTTTAGCTGATGCGCGGTGTGTTTTTTGTTTTGGCATGATTTTTTCTCCTTTATTTAACTTTCTGACAATTATTTTTTGTCAGTTGCTGGCGCCAACTGCATGAACATTTGGCGTCCATCCATCTTAGCTCGTTGTTCGATGATCGCAATATCTTGTGTTGCTTCAGCAAACTCAGCTAAAACTTTTGCACCAATCTCTTTATGGGTGATCATACGCCCTTTAAAGCGAATAGATACCTTAACTTTATTTCCTTTTTCAAGGAACTTGCGTGCATTGCGAAGTTTTGTGTCAAAGTCACCCTTGTCGATAGTTGGACTCAGACGAACTTCTTTCACAGTAACAACACTTTGTTTTTTACGTTGTTCTTTTTGCTTTTTCTGATACTCAAATTTGAACTTACCGTAGTCCATAATCTTAGCAACAGGCGGTTTTGCTTGGGGTTGAATCAATACTAAGTCAACATTTGCACTATCAGCCAATGCTTGCGCTTCGCTGAGTGGCTTGATGCCTAGCTGTTCTCCCTCAAGACCGATCAAGCGAACTTCACGTACACGAATTTCATCATTGATGAATAAGTCTTGCTTTGCTATGGTTTTCACCTCTTTTTTATTATTAGAGAAAAACAATAGCGGACTCGTAATAATACAAGCCCGCACGTTATGATAGCGTTTCTTAGAAACTTTTCATCCGTAGGGCCAGGCAACTTGATGTCACAAGGCGAGAAGCTCTCACTTCTGCTTTTCTCAACTTTTATATGATACCAAGTTTTCTATCCCTTGTCAAGATAAAAAGTCAATTTTTCGAAAAGTTTGTCTATTTTATCGAACCGTTTCAATTCGCCAACTATTCCACCCTGTAAAGCGGATAGCCCCTTGCTGGTCAGTTCGGTAAACTTTGCTATTGATATTTTCCAATCGTGTCAAGGTTTCCTGATGGGGGAGTTTCGAACGATTGCTCTTTCCAACTGAAATGAGTGTAATTTCTGGTTTGATTTTTTCTAGGAAAACTGAATTTGATGACGTTTTAGCACCATGTTTACCTGCCTTCAATATATCCACATCTAGGTCAGGATAATGCTTCAGCAAGTCCTTCTCTTCCTTCTCTTTCAAATTTCCTGTGAAGAGAAAGTACTTATCCAAAAGTCTCCCATAAAGAACCAGGGAATCATCACGATCCCCATCTCCAACCTGCCTTGGAGATAGAACTTCTAAGTAACTGCCAAAAATCGGGAAATTATCTCCTGCTGCCACACTGCGCACCTTGGTTTGAGTCGCTTGTAGTTCTGCTACAAATTCCTGCTGTGTCAAACTTCCTTTTGATACTAAAATCTCCCCGACATGGAAAGCCTTGGTCACCTCCAGCAAATCACCAACATATTCCTTATCTGTGTTGGTCAAAACCAGCTGGTCAATCTTGTCTACTCCGCGACTTTTAAGATAGGGAATCAAGGTTCGCTGGGCATTGCTGATCGTTATCTTTTCTTGCCATTTTTCAATTTTCTTATCAGATTCTGCCTTTCCTCCTACATCTATGAGAATAGTTTTACCAGTTACATCCCGTAGGAAAATACTTTCTCCTTGCCCCACATCCAGCATGGTGATTTCATTTTCAAGTGGATGCTTTGTCAGGAAAAAGAGCCCCACAATAAAGAGAATGAATCCTGCTACTCTTTTGATGTTTTTCCTCATGTCATAGACCAAGGCTAATGAAACTAAGAGAAGAATCAACAGCCATGCGGTGGGTTGACCAAAGACCAGAGGCCTGCTTGCCAGCTGCGATACCAAGCGAATGATGTTCTCCAACCACTCAAAGACAATGTTAAACTGAGTGACTGGGTAAATAAAAGACAGGATGAATAAGATGGACAAAAGCGGCAAGAAGACCACATCAAACAGAAAGGAAAAGACAAAGGTCAAAAGGATAGACCAAGGTTGAAATTCTGCAAAATAAAAGGATAAAATGGGCAATATTCCCAAGGAAATGACCAGACTTTCTCTGGCAACAGTCTTGAGCCCCTCCCCTCCCTTGCTTGTCATGGTCAAGATAAAAGCGTAAGCGCAGGACAAGACCCCTCCTACTGTCAGGAAAAAGTTGGGCATGATGATAAAGAGGACAAGGACCGTCAAGGCAAAATTGTCCAAACCCTTAACACCATGTTGGGCTAGTAACTTTTGCAAGAGACTACGAATGACTGAAGCTGAAAATCCTGTCAGACCTGCATAGACAAGGGAAAAAGGATAAGTCAGCCACTTCAACTTTTCTGGAGTCAAGCCCAAACGCAAGAGGAGTTTCTTAAAGGCATCCATAAAGAAGCCTACCTGCATACCCGACAAGGCAAAGAGGTGGATAATACCAAGACTAGAATAAAGCTCATTCATCTCCTCAAAGTCAGTATCTAGATGTCCTAGCAAGAGCCCCGTCATATAGTTGCGCATAGGATCTGGAAAATGCATCTTAATCCAAACCACAGCCTTTCGACGTAAACTGGACAGATTTTCACCTATGTCCCAACTGCTAACCTTTTGAAGCGACTGGATTCTTTTAATATTGAGAGTCTGGTAAATTCCCTGAGTCTTCAGATAGGCTTGATAGTCAAATCCACCAAAATTCCTCTGACCTTCCGGCTCGGACAGTTTTCCTTCTAGTTCTATCTCATAAAGGTCTATCAAAGCTTGAAATTGCTCTTTCTCCTCCTCGGACTGAAGTTGATAGTAAACTTGGAAGGTACGGCCGTCAGCCTTGCCCCTAAAGGACAGACTATCTCCATTGACTTTGATAGTATCAGGCAAAATCCGTACCCTCTCAACAGAATCCACTAGGTTCTGACTAGCTTGTGTCTGTTGCCAAGTTTGAAACAGAAACCAAAATCCAAAAACTCCACAAATCGCTAGAGCCTTACCAGCCGATTTCCAAGGAAATTGGAGAAAGAGACAGACTAGCAAAAAAACAAAACCTAGCAGTGCGAGATAGGACGCTCCAAAAATAGCGTAGTAAAGCCAGAGTAACAGAAAACTCAGATAGATCAGGGGGATAGGGAAATTCTTAATCCACTGTGACATAATCTTTTAGCTTTTCTATGGTCTTAGCACCAATACCAGAGACCTTCTTTAATTCATCAACCGACTTGAACTTGCCATTTGCCTCACGATGATCGATAATATCCTGAGCTCGTTTTCCTCCCAAGCCTTTGACCTGCTTGAGTTCTTCCAGACTAGCTCTATTGAGGTTGACCTTCTTTTCTTTACTTGACGAAGGAGTCGTTCCAGAGGCAGCCTGCTGACTAGCTGCTTCTTCTCCCTTACTTGGAACATAGACAAGAGCCTCGTCACTGACTTTCTGAGCGAGATTGAGCGACTTGCTGTCTGCTTGCTCTGTCAAGCCACCAGCTTTCTGAACGGCATCATGAACACGACTACCTACTGGCAAATCATAAATTCCTGGCGATTTAACGGCACCTTTGACATCTACTGTGATCAGATCTTGTTCAGGAGATTCTTCCTTTTCCTCCTTCTTCACTTCTTTTTCAGACGATGAATCCTTTGAAACGGCCGCGACTTCAGCCTGCAAATTTGTTTCTTTCACAGATGTTTGTGAACTTGGCTTTAGTAGGAAAAATCCGCCGAAGGCCAGACCTAAAACAGCACAGATGACAATGATTTTATACTCTTTGATTTTCTCGATAATTGCTTCCATATTTTCTCCTCTCTTAAGTTATTCGTAAGAGGAAGAAAAAACAGTCGAAAATTTCTTTTCAACTGCTTATTTATTTGCAAAATAGTCTTCCTTGGTTAAGACATAATGAACTCTTGTAACGATTCGACCAGGTTCTTTATTATCCATTCTGGCATAGGGTTCTTCGTGGGAAAAACGCATCCCTGATTTCTCCATGACCTTGCCAGATGCGGGATTGTCTTTGTCGTGAAGAGCGCTCAACTTGTTCATTCCAATCTTCTCAAAAGCCAGCTCAATCACCGCACGATTGGCTTCTGTTGTCAATCCTTGATTCCAATACTTTTGGTTAATAATGTAACCAATAGTTGCTTTTTTGAGAATGGGGTCAATCTTGTGCAAATCAATAGTTCCGATAAACTGACCATTGCTTTTTAGTTCGATCCCCCAACGTCCCAAGGGATTAGCCAAGTAAAACTGAGCAATGTTATTCTTAGTTTCTTCTAAGCTTTGATTTGTTGGAAAAGTGTAGCGTGTATTTTCTCTGTCTGAGGCATATTCAAACATAGCTTCCGCATCATCCAAGGTTACAGGTCGGAGCAATAAACACTCCGTTTCTATAGATGGATACTGGGCAAATTTCACAAATATTGATTCCATACTTTTTCCTCCATTAGAGCTTGATTCTCACTAGTCTAGCATAAATAAATTTGGATGACAAGTTTTTCTTGATTTTTGAAGCGGTTTCATATACAATAAAACCATCACATTTTTGATTTATGAACTGGAATGTGACAACCAAAACAAGACCGTCAATTGAAAGGTAGGTTATCTCTATGTTAATCGGAATCCCAAAAGAAATTAAAAATAACGAAAACCGCGTTGCCCTAACTCCTGCTGGCGTCCATAGTTTAGTCAGCCGTGGACATCGTATTCTCATCGAAACAAATGCTGGTCTCGGTTCAGGATTTACTGATGCTGACTACCAAAAGCAAGGTGCAGAAATTGTCGCTACTGCTGGTGAAGCGTGGGCAGCAGAGTTAGTCGTGAAAGTAAAAGAGCCACTAGCTTCTGAATACGGATACTTGCGTGATGATCTTCTCCTCTTCACTTACTTGCACATGGCCGCTGCTCCAGAATTGGCAGATGCTATGCTAGCAGCCAAAACAACAGGAATTGCCTATGAAACGGTCCGTGACAATCAAGGACAACTACCACTCCTCGTTCCTATGAGTGAGGTTGCAGGTCGTATGGCGGTTCAAATCGGAGCCCACTTCCTTACTAAGCAAGCTGGTGGCTCTGGTGTCCTACTAGGTGGTGTACCAGGTGTTCCAAAAGGAAAAGTAACTATCATCGGTGGTGGTGTCGTCGGTACACATGCTGCCCGCATTGCCCTTGGACTCGGTGCACAAGTGACTATTTTAGATATCAGTGCTAAGCGTCTCTCAGTTCTAGAAGAAGTCTTTGGGAATCAAATCCAAACTCTTATGTCTAATTCATTCAACATCGAAGCAAGTGTGAGAGATGCTGATGTGGTGATTGGTGCAGTTCTCATCCCTGGTGCCAAAGCACCGAAATTGGTGACTGATGAGATGGTCAAACAAATGCGTCCAGGCTCTGTTATCGTAGACGTTGCCGTTGACCAAGGTGGCGTTATCGAAACAGCTGACCGTGTGACAACCCACGATGAACCCGTCTATGAAAAACACGGTGTTCTCCACTATGCCGTTGCCAATATCCCTGGTGCGGTTGCTCGCACTTCAACCATCGCCCTAACCAATGTCACTCTTCCTTATATCGAAGCTTTGGCTGGGAAAGGATTCGCACAAGCAATCTCTGAAGATCAAGGCTTGCGTCAAGGTGTGACCACTTATCAAGGTTACTTGACCAGCCTCCCAGTTGCTCAAGGCCTCGATAAAGATCATATGTCTATCGACGAACTTGTTTAAAGCTAGACACTCATTAAAAAAGAGCAGTTCACATCTGAACTGCTTTTTTTGCTATTCTGTTTCTTGGTTCTTTTCTTCAACCTTAACTGGAGCTGGTTCATAAGCTCGGATAATCTGAGCGACAACTGGATGGCGAACCACATCCTTGGCTGAAAAATGAACAAAGTCAATCTGGTGAATGTTCTTGAGCTTTTCTTGGGCATCAATCAAACCGGACTTGACGTTACGCGGAAGGTCAATCTGACTGATATCTCCATTGACAATCATCTTAGAATTAAAGCCTAAACGAGTCAAAAACATCTTCATCTGCATGATAGTCGTATTTTGCGCCTCATCGAGAATGACAAAGGCATCATCCAAAGTTCGTCCACGCATATAGGCAAGGGGCGCAATCTCGATAATTTCACGCTCCATGAGTCGAGTTGTTTGGTCTTTCCCCAGAATCTGATACAAGGCATCATAAACAGGTCTAAGGTAAGGATCTACCTTCTCCTTAAGATCACCCGGAAGAAAACCTAGACTCTCTCCTGCTTCCACCGCTGGACGAGTCAGGATAATCCTCTTGACTTGCCCACGTTTAAGGGCAGTCACTGCCAAGGTCACTGCAAGGAAGGTCTTCCCTGTCCCTGCAGGTCCGATTCCAAAGGTCACATCATGCTGTTTGACACTGTCCACATAAAGTTTTTGACCTAGAGTTTTGACACGGATCGGCTTCCCTGTATTATCTTTGATAATTTCTTCTTCGTAAAGGGCAACAAACTTGTCGATTTCATCGTTTTTGACCATGCTAATCGCAGTCACCACATCTGGCGTACCAACGGTCATCCCACGATTTACCAAGACCATCAAAGCCTGAATAACTTGACGGGCTTCCTCGCAAGCAGACTCTTCTCCCAAAACCTGGACAATCTCCGTACGAGCATGAATCACCACATCAAGCTCTTCTTCCATCAAACGAAGATGGCGTTCATTGGAACCAAAAAGATGAAACAAGTCATCTGGATGACTCAGTTGAATGTCTATTGAATGTTCCTTCAAATAAAGAACCTCTCTAATCCGTTTATTTCTTTTTATTATAGCAAAGAGAACAATAAAATACTAGCCTTATCTCATTATCTCTAGTGTTCTAAGTATTCTTGCCAGATGGCGTCAAAGTCTCCTAGGTTAAAAGAGAAACTGGCATGCTCCTCCAAAAAGCGACTCACCTCATCAAAATCATCCGTGTGTTTTGGGAAGGCTGACTCCTCAAAAGCGAGGTCTGCCAAAATGGCTTTTGGACTATTACTTTTCGGATTGCGCTCGGTCATGAGCCAAGTGTAAAATGATTTTCTCAATTCTTTCTCCTATCAAGACTTTTTTGATGACACTTTTCTGATTCTTGAAAATTACTGGACTTAGCCTCTGAAACGTAGTGGTTTATAAAATCCGTTTTCGCATTTGTATAGGCGTCTCGATTGTGTTCAAATTGTTTCCACAAACTGAGTTTTAATTCCTGATACGCTTGGGCAATATCTGGGTGCTGGCAGAGATAATCTCTAAAATAAATCTCGTCATGATCTCCCGTCATTCGCAAATGTAAATGAAAAACTTTCTCAGCAAATCCCTGCTCTGTATATCCTTTATTTAGCGAAATCCTGTTAGGACTCTCCGACATCACTAGCCACCCATTCTTCACCAATAAATCCCTAACTCTTGCTAAATCCTCTATTCTACCTACTTCTAGCAGAATATCAATGATATTTTTGGCCCAAATATTAGGGATAGCAGTGCTACCGATATGTTCTATTCTTTGAATAACATTTGCACCCAATATTTTTTTCAGATTTGCTTTTTCCGATTCATACCAGTCTTTCCACTCTGACTTGTGCTCTACTAGAAAAATAGGAAAAAGTTGCCAGAGTTCCTCTAAACTCATTTCTTCAAGTTTCTTTATCATGTCTATAAGACCTAAATCAACTCTGTCCCAAACTGGTCTTGCTTGATTTTGCCAGCCTTCATCAAGCCACCGAGCGCTTTCTTGAACTGACCTTTAGAGATACCAAAGGTTGCCTTGATATCCTCAGGAGAAGACTTATCATTTAAGGTCATGAAACCGCCATTGCTTTCCAAGTAGGTCAAAATCATCTGAGCATCATTTTCCAACATTTCAAAGGAACGTGGTTTGAGGGAGAGGTTCAACGTGCGGTCTACTTCACGGAAACCGATGACACGCGCATCTAGAACTTGCCCCAAACGTGGCTCTGCGTAGCGTTCGCTGGGATGGATAAAGCCAAGCATGTTATTTTCTGGTAGGTAAACAAAGGTTCCTGACAGCTTGAGACGGTAAACAATGGCTGGCCAGTTTTGGTTCTGCATGTTGTTGTAGGCAGGACGAGCCAAACGTTGGAAATCTTCTTGATAAGCCAAGAGTCCCCAGATTCGGTCTTTCTTGTCCACCTCAAGACGGATGTAGAGTTTATCACCTTTCTTAGGCCAGAGTTCCTTGAGCTCAGGGAGGATATCGAGTGACACAACGATTTCCTTATCAGGTAGACCGGTATCGACAAAAACACCCAAGTCCTTACGAACTTCTGTTACCGTTCCCCAGCCAAATTGATCCTTAGTGGCGGTCACTTCTAAAGTGGTCAATCGGAGTTTCTGCTTCATATCCATATAGGCAAAACCTTTGACCGTATCACCTACCGAATGTTGACCTTCTTCCTTGGCAAGAGCATAGGTCTGACCATCCTTTTGCACAAAGTAAAAACGGTCATTTTCATCGATGATGATTCCAACGATAAAACTTGCAAGATTTGTATTCATATTTCCTTCTTTCGAATAAAACTCAGCCAGCAATGCCAACTGAGTTTTTCTGTTTATTTTTAGACTTCCAAAAGTTCTTTCTCTTTGTTGGCAGTCATATCGTCGATGTGTTTCACAGCATCGTCTGTTACTTTTTGAATATCTTTTTCAAGAGTCTTCAATTCGTCTTCAGTGATTTCTTTTGCTTTTTCTTGTTTCTTTGCTTCATCCATAGCATCACGACGGATATTGCGGACAGCCACTTTAGCATTCTCGCCAACCTTCTTCACTTCTTTAGCAAGGTCACGACGAGTTTCTTCTGTAAGAGCAGGGATAACCAAGCGGATTACAGAACCGTCATTAGCTGGCGTGATACCTAGGTCAGAAGCGTTCAAGGCACGTTCGATGTCTTTCAAAGAAGACCTGTCAAATGGTGTTACCAACAAGACACGCGCTTCTGGAATGGTAATTGAAGCGATTTGGTTAAGAGGAGTTTCGACTCCGTAGTATTCTACGTGGATACGGTCTAGCAAGCTTGCGTTGGCACGACCGGCACGGATACCACCAAATTCACGAGCGAGTGATTGGTGAGACTGGGTCATTCTCTCTTTAGCTTTTTCTACAATTGCGTTAGCCATAATTTTCTTATTCCTTTTCTTCGATATTGTTTGAAACTGTTGTTCCGATATTTTCACCAAATACGACACGTTTGATGTTGCCTGGTTGGTTCATGTTGAAGACAACCAAGTCAATGTCGTTGTCCATAGAGAGGGTTGAAGCAGTTGAATCCATGATACGAAGACCTTTGTTGATAACATCACGGTGAGTCAATTCTTCAAACTTAACAGCAGTCTTGTCTTTCTTAGGATCAGCATTGTAAACACCGTCTACGCCATTTTTAGCCATGAGAATGGCATCCGCTTCGATTTCAGCTGCACGAAGGGCTGCTGTTGTATCTGTTGAGAAGTAAGGTGAACCAATTCCAGCACCAAAGATAACGATACGGCCTTTTTCAAGGTGGCGAAGGGCACGTCCACGTACGTAAGGTTCTGCCACTTGTTGCATAGCAATGGCCGTTTGCACTCGCGTATCGACACCAACTTGTTGCAATGAATCTGCCATCACAAGAGCATTCATCACGGTCCCAAGCATTCCAGTGTAATCGGCCTGAACGCGGTCCATTCCAGCTTCTGCAGCAGGTTCTCCACGCCAGAGATTTCCTCCACCAATAACAAGGGCAATTTCGATACCTAAGCTATGAACTTCTTGAATCTCTTTTGCGATTGTTTGAACTGTTTGGATATCAATCCCTACGCCACGTTCACCGGCAAGGGCTTCACCTGATAACTTGATTAAAATACGTTTATACTTGGGATTCGCCATTTTTACTCTCCTTTTTTTATCCTACCTATTTTATCACAATTTCTAAGATTTTTATAGTATCATGAGCAATTCTTTGAAAAAAATTAGACCGTTAAAAATTCCTCTAAGTCGGTAAGAGCACGCTCTGCAATTTTTTCATAACGAGCCTTCTTATCACGGATACGCTCGCCTTCCAATTCCTTGATAATCCCGAAATTGACATTCATCGGTTGGAAATGTTTGCTATCAGCGTGAGTGATGTAATGAGCTAGACTTCCGATCGCTGTGGTCTCTGGGAAGATAGCCTCACTTTCACCCTTGAAGAGTCTAGCCGCGTTAATCCCCGCAACTAAGCCTGACGCTGCTGACTCAACATAGCCTTCCACACCCGTCATCTGACCAGCAAAGAAGAGGTTAGGTTGTTTCTTAGAACGGTAGGTCTGCTCAAGAAGATTTGGTGAATCCATGTAAGAATTACGGTGCATGACCCCATAACGGACAAACTCAGCATTTTCAAGACCCGGAATCATTTGGAAGACACGTTTTTGTTCTCCCCATTTGAGGTGAGTCTGGAAACCGACGATATTGTAGAGGCTACCAGCCGCATTGTCCTGACGAAGCTGGACAACCGCATACGGTGTTTTGAATTCGCCATCACGAGGCCCCGTATAGTCGTCTGGGTACTCCAAACCAACTGGTTTCATAGGACCATAAAGCATGGTTTTAATGCCACGCTTAGCCATGACTTCGATAGGCATACATCCTTCAAAATACTTTTCTTTTTCAAACGAATTCAGCGGTGCTTCTTCCGCATTGACCAAGGCTTCATGGAAATCCATAAATTCTTGTTTGGTCATTGGAGCATTGAGGTAGGCTGCTTCTCCCTTATCATAACGAGATTTGAGATAGACCTTGCTCATATCGATAGTATTGACATCGATAATAGGCGCCGCCGCGTCGTAGAAATAGAAACCATCACCGTCATTAAGGGCATGAATCTTTTCAGCTAGTGCATCGCTGGTCAAAGGACCAGTAGCGACAACTGTAATAACATCTGTCGGCAATTCTGTAATTTCATCACGAACCACCTCAATCAAGGGGTGGTTGGCCACTTTCTCAGTCACCATTTGGGAGAAACCATCGCGGTCCACCGCAAGCGCACCGCCCGCAGGAACACGTGTAGCTTCAGCAGATTCCAAGATAACAGAACCCAAGCGACGCATTTCTTCCTTGAGAAGCCCAACTGCATTGGTCAAAGCATCCCCACGCAAGGAATTAGAACAAACTAACTCCGCAAAATTGTCTGTTTTGTGCTGAGGAGTTGATTTGACACCACGCATTTCATAAAGTTTAACTGGAATACCATGTTCTGCGATTTGGTAGGCAGCTTCAGAACCTGCCAAACCTGCTCCGATAACATTGATATAAGATTGAGACACGACACTAATACCTCTTTGGGTGGAACCTAAGTTCATATCAAAACAAGCTACTAGACTGTTTGACACCCACAAATCTTTCTAAATTTTCTTTTACTAGTATAACAAAAAAAGGGAAGAAGGCAAACTTCCCTGTTTAGTCATTTTCTTAATTTTCTTCCCAGTCGTGGTAGGCAGCGTAGAGTTGGCTTTTATTCCACTGGTAGAGTTTCGCAACTTCCTTAATGGCTTGATTTTTCTTCATGCCTTCTTGGATACGGGCTTGGATTTCTAAAAACAAGTCCTCCTCGTCCTTTTCCTCCACATCCTGACTGGCACCTTCGACGATGAGAAGGCATTCGCCCTTGAGTGGCGTTTCAGCAATACTTTCTACTAGCTCTGAAATCTTTCCACGTTGGTATTCTTCATAGATTTTAGTCAATTCTCTAACCAAGACGACCGAACGGTCACCGTAGACTTCTAGCATATTTTCCAATGTATCTGCCACACGATGGGGCGATTCGTAGAAAATTTGAGTTTCTGGATAGTCTTTTTTGGCTTGAAAAAATTGCTTTTGCTGGCCTGATTTTCTCGGTAAGAAACCGTAAAAGATATGTGGCTGTGGCGCTAAACCACTGGCAATCAAGGCAGAAATCCCTGCAGAGGCACCCGGAACTGTGACAACTGCAATTTCTTCCTCAATGGCTGCCTTAACCAAATCATGACCGGGGTCTGAGATGCTAGGCAGACCCGCGTCGGATACCTGAGCAATACTTTGTCCTGCTTTCAGAAAACTAATCAAGTCAGGAATCTTTTCCTTGGCATTGTGCTCGTGAAAACTGATCTGCTTAGTGGAAATATCAAAATGCTTGAGCAAAAGCCCTGTATTGCGCGTGTCCTCAGCAGCAATCCAGTCCACCTCTTTCAAGGTCTGGATGGCACGAAAGGTCATGTCATCTAGATTGCCAATCGGCGTTGCCACTAGATAAAGTTTGCCATATAGAGATTGCCCCTTAAAACTTTTTTGAATCTGCATGCCTACTCCCTGTACAACAACTCGTCACAGAACATACATTCCTCGTCCTGCTCGCGACGTTGTCCATAAAAATCATTACATACATGAAACCCGTCTTTATAAATCCTACGGACGCTTTCACGAACATGCTTGGCCTTAACAGGTGTATCTGCTTCTACCTCGCCTAAGCGTTCGCGCAACTTACTATTTTCCAAGCGAAGAGCTGTATTTTCCTCTACCAGGCTCTTAAGATTTTTCTTGATGGCTTCCACATCAGCCAAGGTCACCAATAACTGTTGGGAAAAATCGTCTAGTGCATCAAATAATTCTTTCTTGTCCATAAACCAGCCCTTTCCTTTCTTTATCCTTCATTGAGTTTACATTTCTTTTAAGACCAGATATTCCATAGCGTTTTGAAAGCTGACATTAGCCTGCCACATTTTTCTAGCTTCTAGCAAATCTTGTAAAATCTGTCGAATCCTTGCTTGCAAGAGATCCTGCCCACAGAGGACTTCAAGGATTCGCAAGACCTGATCTTGTTTTTCCTTGTCATCTGCCAAGCTGGCTAATTTAGCTACCTGCAAATAACTCTCTTTTTTCTTGGCTACTAACCAAGTCAGCAGGCGCTCACTTTCATCGACTAAGGTCCAAAAACTGGTCTGATTGACCAACTTTTCTGCTTCAGCTCGTGATTGGCTAAACTGGGCTAAAAGAGTCGCTTTTTTCTTAACTAGACCTGCTTGTTCTAAGAGCAAGATGAGTTTCTCTTCTTGCTTTTTAAAGTGGAAAATCTGGGTCCGACTACGGATAGTTGGCAACATCTTTTCCTCATCGCTGGTCAAGAAGAAAATATAAACTTCACTCTGGGGTTCTTCGATGACCTTAAGCAGAGAATTGGCTGCGTTGGGATGCATTTTCTCCGCCTGCTCGATGATAAAAACCTGTTGCTGACTTTCAATCCCTGCTTGGGAAAACTGACCCACTAATTCCCGAATGCGTTCTGTCTTGATGACCTGATTGACTGGCTTAATCAAGGTAACATCGGGAAATTCTTCCTGTTCAATCAGCTTGCAGTTTCGGCATTTCTCACATGGTAGAACGCCTACTTTATCCGTACAAAAGAGGCTCTTAGCCAAAAACTGCGCCATTTCCAAGCTTCCAAAGAAACCTGAAAAGAGATAGGCGTGATTGAGCTGGTTTTGTTCTAGAATACGGACAAAGCGGTCAAACTGGTCTGGTTGCCAAGCCTTTAGTTGATCTTGTTTCATTTGGCCAAGCCCATTCTCTCAAACAAGACAGCCTTGGTAGCTTCCACAACTTGCTCCAAAGGAAGACTGGCATCAATCTTGACAATGCGATTTCCTTCTTTGTCCAGAAGAGAAAGGTAACCTTGACGAACTTTTTTGTGCAAGTCCAAACCTTCCAAGTCCAAACGATTGACCTCGCGGTCACTATTGGCAGCAATGCGAGCCAGCCCTTCTTCCACCTCGATGTCAAAATAAAGTGTCAAATCAGGTTTAAGGCCATCTGTCGCAAAGTGATTGAGCCAATCAATGGCATCAATATCCAAGCCACGACCAAATCCCTGATAAGCAACAGAACTATCGATGAAGCGGTCCATAATGACCAACTTGCCAGCTTCAAGTGCTGGAAGAACTTTTTCCACCAAGTGCTGTCTACGACTGGCAATATAGAGAAGGAGTTCCGTTTTAGGATCCATCTGCGTATGACTTGGGTCCAAAATCACTTGACGAATCTTCTCCCCAATCAAGACTCCACCTGGCTCACGGGTCGTCAGCACCTCTACTCCTTTTTCCTCTAAAATTGGGAGCAGAGCCTCTAAAACACTGGTCTTTCCTGCTCCCTCTGGTCCCTCAAGAGAGACTAAAAATCCTTTTGACATGTCTAACTCATTTCTTTTTTTCTACCTTCTATTCTATCAAAAAAATAGATTTTTGTGACAATCTTTTTGTGTCTTCTCCATCCAATCGACCATAAAAGAGGCTGGTAGTCATCCAACCTCTTATTTACCTAGTTCTTGTGTTCGTTTATAGGCTTGATGAACTGCGTCCATGACGGTGCCTCTAAATGCATGTTCTTCCAGACTTGCTACACCCGCGATAGTCGAACCTCCTGGGCTGCAAACTTGGTCTTTCAAAACTCCAGGATGTTGCTGGCTTTCGATAACCATTTGCCCAGCGCCGACTACTGTTTGGGCTGCCATTTTCAAGGCCATTTCTCTTGGTAATCCTGATTGAACACCCGCATCTGCCAAAGCCTCGATAAAAAGATAGACAAAGGCTGGTCCACAGCCTGCAAGACCTGTCGCAGCGTCGATTAAGCCATCTCCCAGCTCAACCAAGAGACCAGCCTTGGCTAAAAGCTGACAAAAGAGCTCACTGTCCTCAGCAAGACTGTTTGCTGACATGGCATAACTAATCACTCCTTGTCCGATAGCCACTGGAGTATTGGGCATGATGCGAATGATTCGGTGGTGACTTGGCAGAAGACTCGCTAGTTTTTCCAAGGTCAATCCAGCCGCCATGGAAATCAAAAGAAGACTTTCTCGTTTTTCAAGGATGGTCTGGTATTGAGCAAGTAGTTCAGAAAACTGAGCAGGCTTAACTCCTAGAAAGATTACATCTGCTTCTGTAAAAATTTCTTCATTGCTGGAAGCCTGACCGCCGAAGTTGGCGATGAAAGCATCTACTTTTACTTGACTGCGATTGGCAAGGAGAATCTGTTCACCCGTCTTGGCCTGCAAAACAGCCTTGGCCAAACTAGCTCCCATATTTCCCAAACCGATAAATCCAATCTTCATCTCTTACTCCCTTATCTGTCCGTCACCAGTAACCACATACTTGTAGCTGGTCAACTCTTTCAAGCCCATAGGCCCACGCGCGTGCAGTTTCTGAGTAGAAATCCCCATCTCACATCCAAGACCAAACTGGCCTCCATCAGTGAAACGTGTTGAAGCATTGACATAAACTGCTGCTGAGTCCACTTGATTTGTAAAGTAGGCTGCAGATTCGGCATTTTCTGTCACAATGGCATCCGAATGATGGGTACTGTGAGCTTCAATATGCCCAACCGCTTCTTCTAAACTACTCACAACCTTAACCGCTAGGATATAATCTAAAAACTCAGTGTCAAAATCTTGGGCCTCAGCTAATTGACCTGAAACAAACTGACTTGCTGTGCTATCCAAACGGAATTGAATTGGTTCCAGTCCAGCTTCTTTTCGATCTGCAACCAGCACTTGCTCCAAGTGAGGAAGGAAGCTTGCTGCCTTGTCTTCATGAACCAGCAAGATCTCCATGGCATTGCAGACAGAAGGACGACTGGTTTTAGCATTATTGATAATAGAGAGAGCCTTGTCTTCATCCGCATCCTTATCCACATAGACATGGACAATCCCAGTTCCTGTCTCGATAACAGGCACGATAGCATTTTCAACCACCGCATTGATCAAACCAGCCCCTCCACGAGGAATGAGAAGGTCTAGATAACCCTTGGCCTTCATCATGGCATAGCTACTTTCTCGACGGGTATCTTCTACTAGTTGAATCACATCTGGATGAATGGTAGTCGTCTCCAAGCCCTTCTTCAAGGCTGTGACAATAGCATGAGCAGTTTGGTAGGCGTCCTTACCACTACGAAGAACGACCGCATTGCCACTTTTAAGAGCCAAAGCAGCCGCGTCAGACGTCACATTTGGACGGCTTTCATAGATAATACCAATAACCCCCATGGCCACACGCTTCTTAGTAATAACCAAGCCATTTTCAAGCTGAGTTGTTTCTAGTACTTCACCAATAGGATCTGGTAAAGCAACCACTTCTCGAATCCCTCTTGCCATCGCTTGGATTCGACCCGCATCCAAATAAAGACGGTCTAGCATAACATCTGAAATTTTCCCCTTGGCAGTTGTCATATCAAGGGCATTGGCTTCTAGAATCTCCTCAGTAGCTACCAATAAGTGATCAGCCATGGCTAGCAAGGCTTGGTTTTTCACTACTTCACTAGCAGTATTGATTGATTTCTTAACAGCCTGTACCTGTTCAAATTGTTCTTGTGTACTTACCATCGTTCACCTCTAAAATTCTGTAAAGAGCAGCTGGATTTCGGGAGTGATGGAAATCCAGTCATCACGGTGAATCAAGACTCCCTTAGCTTTTTGAGAACGGAGCATATCTTCTAGGGCTGAGACACCAAATTGGACACGTCCCTTCCCAAGAGATTGACCTGTTTCTTTATCTGCTACTGTGACAATATCGTGATAAGAGAAGTTTCCTTCCACTTCTACCACACCTGATAAAAGGAGACTTTTCCCGTTCTTTGAAAGTGCTTCTGCAGCTCCACCATCTACCCAAATCGTTCCCTGACTTTGTGCATAGAAAGCCAGCCATTGTTTCTGGGTACGAAGTCCCTTCTCTTGCGCAACAAAGAAGGAACCATCCTTGGTCTCCTCCGCTGCCTCAATCAGAGCATCTGATTTCAAGGAGGAGCAAATATAGACTGGCACACCCGACTCCGTCGCGATCGTAGCCGCTTTGATTTTTGTTAGCATACCACCAGTTCCGTTTGAAGAACCTGCTCCACCAGCCATATCAATAATCTCACGATTGATAGTCTCAATTTTCTCAAGACGTTTAGCTGTTGGATCTGAGTTGGGATTGCCAGTATAGAGACCATCTACATCTGTCAAGAGAACCAAAAGGTCTGCCTGCACCATAGCCGCTACCTGAGCACTCAGAGTATCATTGTCTCCAACCTTGAGCTCATCAATAACGACACTGTCATTCTCGTTGATGATAGGAATGGCACCGCGATGAAGCAATACAGACAAGGCCTGGTGGGCGTTCTTATAGCGACGTTTATCTACAAAATCATCCTGTGTCAGCAAGATTTGCGCGGAAACGATTTGGCGCATGAGGAGGTTGGTTGTGTACTCTTCTAGAAGCAATCCTTGACCTACTGCAGCCGAAGCTTGTTTATCTGCAATCTTGGTCGGACGTTTTTTAAAGCCCAAAGCTCCAAACCCTGCCGCTACTGCTCCAGATGACACTAAAATCAACTCATGTCCAGCCTCATGCAGCATAGCCAATTGCTGGGTAATTGCCTTTACTTTACTTCTTGATAAACTCCCGTCTTCATTTGTCAAGGAGGAGGTCCCCACCTTAAAGACGATTCGTTTGTACTTCATATTCTCACTCCGATTCTTCATATTTATCCATTATAACATGAATGCTTTAAAATAGAAAAGACTTGAAATGAAAAAGGTTGAGACGAGGCATCTCAACTCTTTTATCTATTTTCAGTTTTACGCAACCTTTCCAGCGTTTCTTTAAAAATCTCTGGAATATCTGCTGTGAACTCCAAGGTTTCACCTGTTCTCGGATGAGTAAAGCCTAGAGTTTTGGCATGGAGAAACTGTCCATGTCCTTTCAGAGTTTTACGAGGACCATAGACCTCATCCCCAGCGACTGGATGGCCAATATAAGCCATATGGACACGGATTTGGTGTGTACGTCCTGTTTCCAGTTGCAACTCCACTAAGGTATAATCACCAAAACGTTCCAAGACATGAAGACGCGTCACTGCCGGCTTCCCTTTAGCAGTCACAGCCTGTTTCTTACGGTCTTTTTCGCTCCGACCAATCGGTGCTTCAATGACACCACGATCATTGGGAAGATTGCCATGAACAATCGCCCAGTATTTACGTAGAGACTTCTTGTCCTTGAGTTCTTGGGCAAGTGCCAAGTGGGCCTCATCATTTTTAGCAATCATGAGCAGACCAGACGTGTCCTTGTCAATGCGGTGGACAATTCCTGGGCGGAGAACCCCATTGATACCTGACAAGTCCTTGATATGGTACATGAGGGCATTGACCAAGGTTCCACTTGTATGACCGGCGCTCGGATGAACCACCATCCCTTGAGGTTTGTTAACAACGGCTACATCCTCATCTTGGTAGATAATTTCAAGCGGAATATCCTCAGCCACATACTCTAAAACCTCCGGTTCTGGCACATGGTAGGTGGCGATATCCCCCTCTTGGACAGTGTATTTTGCTTTCTTGGCTTGCCCATTAACCAAAACTTGTCCAGCCTTGATTTGTTCATTCGCGAGACTGCGTGACAATTCTGTCAGGTCCGACAGAGCCTTGTCTAGACGTTGCCCACCAGTTTCAATTTTTATTTCCATTTATTTCCTCTTTCAGCATTGCAATCAATAAAACAATGACACCAACTGTCAAATAGCTGTCAGCAACATTGAAAATCGCAAAGTTGATAAAGTCTAGGTGAAACATATCCACCACAAAACCTTGACTCATTCTGTCGATAAAGTTGCCCAGACCTCCCGCTATTATCAGGGTCAGTCCAAAAACCATCCAGAGAGAATCCTCCATGTGTTTATGTAGATACCAAATGGCACCTACCATGACGACCAGTGTAATAACAGCAAATAACCACTGCTGATCTTGCAGCATGGAGAAGGCTGCTCCTCTATTTTGCAGATAGGTCAAGCTAACGAGATTGGGTATCCACGAACGAACTTCACCTAGTGGAATCTGCTGGACAACATAATTTTTGACCAACTGATCCAGCCCAATCAAAAGCAGTGCAATGACTGCTACTATTCCTCTTTTTTTCATGATTTCCTCTTTTGATCAAAATATTCTTGCATGACTTCTACGAAAAGAGTCCCAGCTTGGCTAAGCTCCACTTCTTCCCGTTTGACATAGACCATGCGGTTATCTAGATTATCCTTGAGACGAATGACTGTGATGCCATTAACACTGTCACTATCTAAAAATCCTGAACCAGTCGCATAAGCATCTGTCCGCTCCAAAATACCATTCAAAGTGGCACGGTCGGTCACATTGAACATCTGGGAGCTCGCGCTGGTGTCGACAAAGTTCTCTGAATAGTATAGATACTCATCCTTTTCCTGAGTAAAACGAACTGTTGGTAAATCCGCTAAATCCTCCATGACCAATTCCTCTTTCTGTGCTAAAGGATGTCCTTCACGAAGATAAATGTGAGTCTGGAAAGGAATTAGTTCAATAACTTCTAAACCAAGCTTTTCAACCCGTTGCATGATGCCCTTTTTATTTTGATTGTTGAGGTAGATGATCCCAATCTCACTGTGACCCTGAGCTACTTCGTCTAATATTTGAACTGTAGTAGACTCAAAAATACGGAAGTTTTTGTAGTCAGGATAGCGCACTGAAAAAGCCGTAATAGTTGGTGGCAAGAAGTCATAGTGCTGACTGGCAATGGAAAATTCATCCTTTTCTTCCTCAGGATTGGCATACTGATTTTGAAAAACATCAAATCCTTTGACCAATTCTTGCGCTTTCTCATAAAATTCCATACCACGACGGGTCAAAAATGTTCCCGAGCTCGTCCGACGGAAAATTTTAAAGCCTAACTCTTTTTCCAAATCGCGCACAGAAATAGATAGACTCGGCTGACTAACATACATCTTTTCAGCAGCTTCACGGAAAGTACCACTATTAGCAATAGCAACAACATAGCGTAATTGTTGAATGTTCATCTTTTACCCCCAACTTCTCTATCTGTTCATTATACCATATTTCAGAATTTTTCCACAAAGGAAAAAGAATATCCATCATAAAATCCAACTACACAAGACTTAAAAAAAGATGGGTATCAGCGTGGGTATCAAAACAAAAAAAACAGGCTCTCCGAAAACTGGGAAAGCCTTATTTAATGCTACTTCTAGCTTCCTCACCTTTTCATTTTAAGGTTCGGGATAAAAAGGTTCACTGAACCTTTTTATTTTGCGATTGGGTAAACAGAAACCTGCTTTTTATCGCGACCTTTACGTTCAAAGCGTACTACGCCTTCAACTTTAGCGAACAAAGTATCGTCTCCACCACGTCCAACGTTTACACCTGGATAGATGTGTGTACCACGTTGACGGTAAAGGATTGATCCACCTGTTACAGTTTGTCCGTCAGCTGCTTTAGCTCCAAGACGTTTCGCTTGTGAATCACGTCCGTTTGATGTAGAACCTCCACCTTTTTTGTGGGCGAAAAGTTGCAAGTTGTTAAGAGTCATTTTTAACATAATGTTTTCCTCCGTGTTAGTTTTCTGTGATAACTCTGGTTTGGACGAACTCAGAAGAGTTCTCCGATAAGTTTGCCATACCTAAGAAAAATGATTCGAAGAATAACTGGGTCATTTCTCTCTGGTGTGAAGGAAGATCCGCTGGTATTTCAACCTTTAGATAGCCACCTTCATCTTCGTTTAATTCTAGGATTGGTTCATAGCCTGCAAATTTCTCAATGGAATTGATAAAGTTAACGGCAAGCGTAGAAACCGATGCACACACGACATCTAAGCCGTATTCGCCACTTTCGGCGTGTCCAGTAATTTCCGCACTACTCAGCTCGCCATCTTCGGCTCTCTCAAAGACTGCTTGTATCATGTGTTCTCCTTAAAAATTAAGCGTTGATCGCGTTGATGACAACTTTTGTATATGGTTGACGGTGACCTTGTTTGCGGTGGCTACCTTTTTTAGGTTTGTACTTGTAAGTAACAACTTTCTTTTGTTTTCCTTGTTTTTCAACAGTTCCAACTACAGTAGCTCCAGCAACAAGTGGAGTTCCGACAACAGTGTTTTCACCACCAACAAGAACAACTTCGTTAAAAGTAACTTCTTGACCAGCTTCAACGTTCAATTTTTCAACGTAAACTGCTTGACCAACTTCAACTTTAACTTGTTTTCCGCCAGTTTTGATAATTGCGTATGTGCTCATTATGCACCTCCTATGATTTTTAGGGTTTCCCCGTATTTTGTGAAGACTCGCCTAGCATCGTGGGACGAACCACTTAAAAGAAGAGCTCTAAGTATAACAAAGTTTAAATTTGCTATACGACGAGCAAACGATGTTCGTGCGGTTGCACAGGACTGTGCATAGTCAACTCTTCAAGTATAGCATATCTTCTTTTTTCTTACAAGCGAAATCAATCAAATTTAAGCTTTTTCTTTCCCTTTTTTTCTCCAAGAAGCAAAAAGCATACTGAAGTAAAAGATACTCATCATAAGAGGAACACCTAGAATTGTCTTCTCCTGATAATAAATCGTCAAATAAGCTGAAAAAATAACTCCGAAGACAAAACTGCTAAGTAAACTAACAAAAATCAAGCCCTCTCGTAGGAAAGGCGTATGCTTGGTCCGGAAATAATCACCAAAAGCCAACATAGTTCGTTTGATATTCCCTGTCATAAAAGCATTATTATAGGCAATCCCTGACACTTCTCCAAAAGCAGTTGTCACCAGTCCCATACAGAAGGCCAATGGCGGTACGAGATAGATATTCTCTACAGTTTGCGGCACAAAGCCAATAATTAAGGACAGGACTGCAAGTGGAATTACGGACAAAATTGGCTTTTTAACAATTCTCAATTTTTCCTTATAAATAGTTAATAAAAGGACCCCCATCATAAAAGCTAGCAAGGTCATTACTTTGGCACTGGCATCTGACACATTGTGTTGAATGAGTCCTACTGATAGAAAAACCACATTCCCAGTCTGTCCTGCCACCAGGGTATTTCCTCGCACAATAAAGGTATAGGCATCTACATATCCTGCACAAAAAGTCAAAAAAAGCGCTAGCCTCTTAGACTGACGTGATATTTTTCTTATTGGTAATAATCTCATTTTCTCCCCCTTTTCATTTCATCTACTTATCTAAATATTGTACCACTTTCTCCAAGAAATTCGTAGTACATTTGAAAATTTTTACCATCTGTTGGATAGTCCTTCTTTTCTATGTTATAATGAAGGAAGGATTTAAAGTCGGAAAAGGAGTATCTATGCTTAAATTAGGTGTCATCGGAACAGGGGCTATCAGCCATCATTTCATAGAAGCAGCCCATGCTAGCGGAGAATACCAGCTGGTCGCAGTCTATTCTAGAAAACGAGAAACTGCCGCAACATTTGCTTCTCGCTATCAGAATATCCAACTCTTTGATCAATTAGAAGACTTCTTTAAGTCTTCCTTTGATGTAGTCTATATCGCCAGTCCAAACTCCTTGCATTTTGTTCAAGCCAAGGCTGCCTTGTCTGCTGGTAAGCACGTCATTCTTGAAAAACCAGCTGTCACTCAGCCACAAGAATGGCTGAATCTAATTCAAACAGCTGAGAAAAATAATTGTTTTATCTTTGAGGCGGCTCGTAATTACCACGAGGAAGCTTTTACCACTATTAAGAATTTTTTGGCAGACAAGCAAATCTTGGGAGCAGATTTCAATTATGCCAAGTATTCTTCCAAGATGCCTGATTTGTTGGCTGGACAGACGCCAAATGTCTTTTCAGACCGTTTTGCTGGCGGAGCTCTTATGGACTTGGGGATTTATCCTCTCTATGCTGCTATTCGCCTCTTTGGAAAGGCTCAGGACGCGACTTATCAGGCTCAACAGCTTGACAATAGCATTGACCTAAATGGCGATGGTATGCTCTTCTACCCTGACTTTCAAGTTCATATCAAGGCTGGGAAAAACATCACTTCCAATCTTCCTTGCGAGATTTATACAGTAGATGGAACCTTGACCCTCAACACCATCGAGCATGTTCGCTCAGCTATTTTTAGCGACCACCGAGGAAATCAAGTTCAACTCCCTATCCAACAAGCTCCTCATACGATGGCTGAGGAAGCAGCAGCATTTGCACACATGATCCAGCAACCAGATCAGACACTTTACCAGAACTGGCTGGATGATGCAGGTTCTGTTCATGACCTATTATATACCATGCGCCAGACTGCTGGCATTAGATTTGAGGCAGAAAAATGAAAACCAAACTACCGACTGAATGGCAGAAATTGAGCGACCAGCTCGGTTTCCAAGAATTTACTCCCATTCAAACTCAACTATTTGAGCCCATTCTTGCTGGAGAAAACCTCCTAGGAGTAAGCCCGACAGGAACTGGTAAGACCCTCGCTTACTTACTCCCAAGTCTTCTCAGACTACAAAAGAAAAAAGCCCAGCAACTCTTAATTCTAGCACCAAATACAGAACTGGCTGGGCAGATTTTTGACGTATGTAAAACGTGGGCTGAAGCTATCGGCTTGACTGCTCAGCTCTTCTTATCAGGTTCCAGTCAAAAACGCCAGATTGAACGCCTTAAAAAAGGACCAGAAATTCTCATCGGAACTCCTGGCCGTATCTTTGAGTTGATTAAATTGAAAAAAATCAAGATGATGAATGTGGAAACCCTCATCCTGGATGAATTTGACCAATTGCTCGATGATTCTCAGATTCACTTTGTCGAGAAAATCACCCACTACGCACCTCGTGACCATCAACTCATCTACATGAGTGCTACGACCAAGTTTGACCAAGAAAAGATTGCTCCAAACACGCGCACTATTGATCTCTCTGATCAAAAACTGGACAACATTCAACATTTCTACATGCAGGTAGACCAACGTCACCGAGTGGATATGCTACGAAAGCTGGCTCATGTAGAGGATTTCCGCGGACTAGTTTTCTTTAATAGCCTATCAGATCTTGGAAGTGCAGAAGAAAAACTACAGTATCGGGATATCTTGGCTGTCTCCCTCGCTAGCGATGTCAATGTTAAATTTCGAAAAGTCATCTTAGAAAAGTTTAAAGACAAACAGTTGACCCTGCTCCTTGCAACAGACCTTTTGGCACGTGGGATTGATATCGATAGTCTAGAATGTGTCGTAAACTTTGATGTTCCTAGAGATATCGAAACCTACACTCACCGTGCTGGCCGTACAGGTCGCATGGGCAAAGAGGGCTATGTTATCACTATCGTAACCCATCCTGAAGAACTTAAAAAACTCAAGAAGTTTACAAGTGTACGTGAAATTGTTCTAAAAAATCAAGAACTCTATATCAAATAAGGTTGGCATTCGCCAACCTTTTTCTTATCCCCAAGTAATTTCTAATTGATAGCTGGCAAAGGGATGTCCCTCTTGATTTTGCATTTGATAGGCTAGCTCAATCTTTTGCCCATCCAGTTTGTAGTGATTCGTTTGAATGATAAACTCTTGCATCCCCATCGGAGTAGGAATATAGGCCAAGCTATCACTATCTTTTAGAAAACGCATGATAGCCTTCGGACTCGAGAAACGGGTCATCACTAGTTCTTCTTCATGAAACTTGAGAACAACTTTTTCCTTTTCCTCATTATAAAAGAGTAAATAGGTAAAATCTCCTTTTTCACGCACTTCCACGTTATAGAGCTGGTCAATCACTTCCAACTGTTCATCAAACTGAATCGTATTTCGCATCCGAATCTTCACATCAGGTCCTCTTTCTTGTCTCTTGTTCTACTATTTTACCAAAAAGAGCAGGATTTTGCTATAATGGTCATATGAACGAAAAAGTATTCCGTGACCCAGTTCACAACTACATCCATGTCAATAATCAGGTCATCTATGACTTGATCAATACAAAAGAATTTCAACGTCTGCGCCGTATCAAACAATTAGGGACTTCCAGCTATACCTTCCACGGTGGGGAGCACAGTCGCTTTTCCCACTGTTTGGGAGTCTATGAGATCGCTCGTCGTATCACGGAGATTTTTGAAGAAAAATATCCTGAAGAATGGGATCCTGCTGAATCTCTCTTGACCATGACCGCTGCGCTCCTTCATGACCTCGGGCATGGTGCCTATTCCCATACTTTTGAGCATCTCTTTGATACAGATCATGAAGCCATTACCCAGGAAATCATCCAAAGTCCTGAGACAGAGATTCACAAAGTCCTGCTACAAGTGGCACCTGATTTCCCCAAAAAGGTGGCTAGCGTCATCGACCATACCTATCCTAACAAGCAGGTCGTACAGCTCATTTCTAGTCAGATTGATGCGGACCGTATGGACTATCTCTTGCGCGACTCCTATTTTACAGGAGCATCTTATGGGGAATTTGACCTGACACGGATCCTCCGAGTGATTCGCCCAGTCGAAAATGGGATCGCCTTTCAGCGCAATGGCATGCACGCTATTGAAGACTATGTCCTCAGTCGCTACCAGATGTATATGCAGGTTTATTTCCACCCAGCAACTCGGGCCATGGAAGTTCTCCTACAGAATCTCCTCAAACGTGCCAAGGAACTCTACCCTGAGGACAAAGATTTCTTTGCACGAACTTCTCCACATCTCCTCCCTTTTTTCGAGAAGAAAGTCACTCTAGCTGACTATCTAGCTCTGGATGATGGCGTGATGAATACCTACTTCCAGCTCTGGATGACTAGTCCTGATAAGATACTAGCAGACCTGTCGCAACGCTTTGTCAACCGCAAGGTCTTTAAATCCATTACTTTTTCACAAGAAGACCAAGACCAACTCGCAACCATGAGACAACTGGTTGAAGAAATCGGTTTTGATCCAGACTACTATACTGCTATTCATAAGAACTTTGACCTCCCTTATGATATCTATCGTCCCGAATCTGAAAACCCGCGGACTCAGATTGAAATTTTACAAAAAAATGGAGAACTGGCAGAACTCTCTAGCCTGTCTCCTATCGTCCAATCCCTTGCTGGTAGCCGCCACGGAGACAATCGTTTCTATTTTCCAAAAGAAATGTTGGACCAAAACAGCATCTTCGCAAGCATTACCCAGCAATTTTTACACTTGATTGAGAACGATCATTTTACCCCGAATAAGAACGAATAGAGGAACTATATGAGTATTAAACTAATCGCCGTTGATATCGATGGTACCCTAGTCAACAGTAAAAAGGAGATCACTCCGGAAGTCTTTTCTGCCATCCAAGACGCCAAACAAGCCGGTGTCAAAGTCGTGATTGCAACGGGCCGCCCTATCGCAGGCGTTGCCAAACTTCTGGACGACTTGCAGCTGAGAGACCAAGGTGACTATGTAGTGACCTTCAACGGTGCCCTTGTCCAAGAGACTGCTACTGGCCATGAGATTATCAGTGAATCCTTGACTTATGAGGATTATCTGGATATGGAATTCCTCAGTCGTAAGCTCGGTGTCCACATGCACGCGATTACCAAGGACGGAATCTATACTGCCAATCGCAATATCGGAAAATACACGGTGCACGAATCAACCCTCGTCAGCATGCCTATTTTCTACCGCACTCCTGAAGAAATGGCTGACAAGGAAATCGTCAAATGTATGTTTATCGATGAACCTGAGATTCTCGATGCTGCGATTGAAAAAATCCCAGCAGAATTTTACGAACGCTACTCCATCAACAAATCTGCTCCTTTCTACCTCGAACTCCTTAAAAAGAATGTAGACAAGGGCTCAGCCATCACTCACCTAGCTGAAAAACTCGGATTGACCAAAGATGAAACCATGGCGATCGGGGACGAAGAAAATGACCGTGCCATGCTGGAAGTCGTTGGCAACCCCGTTGTTATGGAAAATGGAAATCCAGAACTCAAAAAAATCGCCAAATACATTACCAAAACAAATGACGAATCTGGCGTAGCCCATGCCATCCGTACGTGGGTACTGTAAAGTATGATAAAATACGAAAACCGCTCAGCTGAGCGGATTTTATCTATTTCATCTTAGAATTAGAAATAATTTATCAAAACACTTGACATCTCGGTTCTCCGTTATATAATATGATTAAGATAAAAATTGAGGTAAAGAAAAATATGAGAAAAATTATTCAAAAATTACTTAATAGTTCTATTTCTACATCTGCTATTTCACAAGGTGCCCGTGTGCCATGGACTACCGTTTCTGACCTCAGAAAAGGAAAAACAAGCATGGACAAAATGGCACTTCTCACAGCAGAAAAACTTTATGAATTTGCTACAGCTGATAAGCAGTGATTTCCGTCACTGCTTTTATTATTGCAAACAAAAAAGCCCGCAAGCCTGAGCCTGCGGTTACAATTCGAACAATATTTTAGAAAATTTCCTTTCTATTTTTAAAAAATTATTTTGTAGTGATCAATCCGTCAGGCTTGATGTTGAAACTTTCTTTTTCAGCCAATCGGCCATCTTCAAGCATGAGGTGTTGTACAGTTACTTAAATCTTGAGAGTACAAAAACCACGCTGCGTCGACATATATGAGATCGTCTGTTGTACAGTTACTTAAATCTTGAGAGTACAAAAACCACTGTATAAATCAAAGCAATAGCATAAGCGTTGTACAGTTACTTAAATCTTGAGAGTACAAAAACTTCATTCGCTACCTCCTTTCCAACAAAAAAGTTGTACAGTTACTTAAATCTTGAGAGTACAAAAACGTCCTGCGTTGTTGGTCCTTGATAGATCGCGTTGTACAGTTACTTAAATCTTGAGAGTACAAAAACGCTCAACACAAGATGTAGATGCTTTTTATGGTTGTACAGTTACTTAAATCTTGAGAGTACAAAAACAGTGCCAATCCACATCTATATACGTCACGGTTGTACAGTTACTTAAATCTTGAGAGTACAAAAACCTTCTACCCTTTCCAATTTATGGTCTGGACGTTGTACAGTTACTTAAATCTTGAGAGTACAAAAACTTATGGTCGAGACGACTGAAACAGAAAAAGGTTGTACAGTTACTTAAATCTTGAGAGTACAAAAACCGATAGCTCTCTTTCTGTTGTAGAGCCTTTGTTGTACAGTTACTTAAATCTTGAGAGTACAAAAACCTCAAATTCGTCAATTTTGATTTTTGCTCCCCTCAAAAATATTATAAATTCTTAAATTCCACTCGTCAATACTATTCTTCCAAATATTTCAATAACATTGGATTGACTGATTCACTACGAAATTTTGTTTTCATTTCATACTGATACAAATTATTCAAAATTTTTAATGCCACTTGATCTTCTACAGATAGACTCATGTGGAGAATGTCCGAGCTAAATAAATAGGATCCAATTTTTCTTAAAGAAGTTAAAAATTCTTGTTCATCAGGTATTTGATTTATTGGATACTGATTGGTAAAGCGATCATACATAAATTCTAGAGAATAAAAATGATCAACATAATCGGAAACAATATTGATTTCCTCTAAAACTTCTTTCGTGACATGAAGATAACCTTCATTGGAAGGAAATAAAACAATATATAATGAATCGCTATGATTAGTCAGAAACTCCATTTTCTCGCAACATTCAACAAAATCATTATAGGATAGAAAATCGTCCAAATTTCGTAAGACAAGCAAAAACTTTTCAGAACTGTTTGTCGCCATAACTTCTAACATAGAAAGAAATAATAAAAACTTTATCTTATTATCTACAAACTCAAAGGATATATTTTTATCATTGGTTCCAAAGTATGGTAAAAAATTCTTTTGAATCAATTGATCCGTATTAAAATATTTTGCTTCGGTATGATAGATAATGTCATCTAATTGAAGATTCAACTTCTGATTCAATAGAAGTGAAATCCTATCTAGATTGTCATTGATATTTTCAATTTGCTCCATTATCTCTATAGAATTAATCTTTTTCTTTATATAATCATAGGCTACTGTTCCTTTTTTATATTCCATTTGTTCAATTAAATCATTGATATTGGACACTTGAATAACACTGAATTCTGACCGGGAAACCATTATATCGTCTATTAGTATTTTAGGCTCATTTTGTTCAAATAGAACTAAATCTTCCTCACTATATTTTTTTCCTCCAAAATACCATAATAGTATCTGCCAAATATAATATTTTAATTGCTGATCTTGACCTACAATTTGAGTAAATTGACCAAAACTTAATGAAATTTTATCCTTGTATGGATGACTAATGTTCATTTTCATATAATTACCAACTTATTATCACTGACTACTTCTTCTTGCTTTGTTTTTCCACCAATGATTAAAACCATTTCAGAAAATTGTTTCTCAGTCACTGCTAGCAAACGGACATTCCCACTTGGTAAATTACTCTGACTTAATTTTTTATAAAATTTACTAGCAAAACTTCGATTCGGACAGGTTCTATAATAAACAGAAAACTGTAACATTTCAAAACCATTAGCAATTAAGTCTTTTCGAAAGTTACGATAAACTCTCTTTTCTTGATTGGTTTCCATCGGTAAATCAAAAAAACACAATAATCTCAATGCTTCATACCTCATTTCCTTAACTCCATTCTATACTTGAAACCATAGGACAGTAAAATTTGCTAGTATCCTTATCAGAGATACATTTTAGAAAACCTTTGACATATTTATCCATCGCTACTGTTACAGAACATGTTTCTTTACCGTAACGAATCCTTGCATTTAGTGTATCTGTTAGCGCCAAGCGAAACTCGTACTTCAAATACTCTTCATCTCGTAAATTTTGATAGACCCAAACATCGACAATCTGCCGAAAAGGTTCCATTAGATCATCAACCAAGTTAAATTGGTTATATTCATTCTTATGGAAAATGCCAATCAAGGGATTCAAACCATACCCAGCAATAATCCGTGCCATCTGCGCTCTCATAATCGCATAGCCATAATTAAGACCGGCATTGATGACATCCGTTTCCTGTTGTGTAAGACGTACGAATTTTTTTCCAAAGAGTTCGTTAAAATAAACTTTTGCAGCATGGCCTTCACGATTGGTTCTATCTCCATATTCAATATGATCTTTATAGTCTGCTAATAATTGGATACAATCAATATTTTTCTCAAACATTGCAAGGACATCTTGTTGATTATTTATTTTAAAATAGGTCACTATCTGCCATAATTTGTCTTTTTGTTCCTGCGTCCACAACAATTGCTCTTGTAATTTTTTATAAGCTCTGAAATGACCATTTTGAGAATGATAAATTCCAGTAGGCAAGTGCTCATTATCACAGACAATCAAGGCAATATTATACTTACTTAAAGCACTTAATAATCTTAAAGTTACAACAGTCTCCCCTCCTTCTGCCACAATAATAGAAATATCACTCAGTGGGATAACATAGTCTTGACCCATTTTCTTAATTAAAAGGTTATCCAACTTCAATTGCATTTTTTCACTCTGACAGACATGCACAATTCTCCAAGTCATCGTATTTTCCTCTTTCCCAAAACGAAAACACCCAGCCATAAATGACAGGGTGTTGAATTCGGCATGAAGCCTTATCTTTGTAGCTTCTGCAAGATTTAAGTAACTGTGCAAGGCGTCCCTTGCAGTTACTATTATAATACATTGTACAAGCGTTTGCAACTCTTTTTTAAATATTTTTTAAAATTTGAGTTTTGGTTCGTCACCCTCTTTTTTAATGATATGTTTTTTACCCAAAACATCTATTTTGACTTTAAAAATAGAAATATTTGATTTATTTAATCCCTTTACACATTGTGTTGTACTGTTTGGTACTGTGCCAAAAATATCAATCAATTTTTCACCTTTTTCAAAATCTGATTTATTCATTGGTTTTAATTGAACTTGATGTTTTCCTTTATTATTTCTAGATAAAAATCTAAACAATTGTTCTTGACCTTTTTCAACATCCTTTATTAAAATCAAATCATTTTTATATAAAGTGAACTTAAATTCAGATGTTTCAACAACACCCTCTATTTTTTTAATATTATCATATTTTTCTTTTGAAATCTTATATTTTCCAGTTCCTTTTTCAAAATATAAATCAGAGTATTTTAAGCCAAGAAACTCATATTTCCCTGTTTTATGATTATAATAAACGTCTGTACGCCATGGGGCTATTGATTGAAGCACAACTTGATTATCACTACCATCTGGTGTGATATCAATGTAATTACCTAGTTTATTATCGTAGTATTTCAGACATTTAATTTCTGGTCCATTACCTTTTTTGCTGTACTTACGGATTGGCCCATTTTCTTGTCGATATTTCTCAAAAGGATTGCAAGGAACTTCCTTATTTTTATCGTTCCGTTCTTTAGATGGATAGGTTCTTAAAATTTCTTCAATCACTTTTTCAAATGTTTGTGGATCTTTATGATACATCAAGAATTTGCTCTTATCTTTATTGTAAATTTTAATAAAAGCATCATACCCTGCTTGACTATAAATATCTTTAATCTTACCTAAAACATAAGTTTCTTCAGACTTATCTTTATCCAACTTTGCTTTTCTTGTTGCATAAATTGTAGCATCTGAAATTTTTCGATTAAATTTTGAATCTACTTGATAAGAAAATAGTATACTATCCTCAAATGTCTTGCTACTTAATGTATCAACAAAATGGTCATAAGGCGCTTTAAACACTAACTCTTTATATTCATCATCAGTTAACGAAATAATTTCTCCAGTCTGTGAATCAACAAACTGTCCTTCTTTATAAGCAATCAGAGGATTATTCTGTTTTTTCCATAATCTTAATTGACTAGAAGCGGCAATAATTAAGGCATCCACAGCATGATGATGGTAGGTTTCACGAGATTTTTCAAGTCTCCACTTTCTTCTTAGCTGAGAGGTAAATTGTCCACGTACTACTGAAATAGTTGTATCGAAATTATGATTTTTATAAAAATCTTGTAGAGCATTTAAAACAACTCGAGAAGAATATCGAGTGTCAACCAAATTTCGTTCGATGAATTTCTGTTTCACTTCAATTTTACTAATATCTTCTTCCGTTAAAAGGTACTCTTTCTTTTTATTACCTAATAATTTAGACTCTTTTACATAAGACTTAAACTCACGGTAGGACCAGGCATCATCCATACTATCTAAAGCCTGAAACGGTGTACGTTGTCCCTTTTCTTGGTTTGCTGTGGCAAGAACCAATACTTTATTAGATAGACTATCATCAAACGATAAAGAAAGAGGTAAAATATGGTCGATTTCGTACTTATACTGATTATGAATTAAATCTGAAATCGGAATACTCTTCCCAGTATAGAGACACTTTTCTCCCTGTTGATGCCATAAACGAATCTTAGTAGCTAATTCCTTATGCCCATGAAAAATGTTATCCGGCAACTCTTTTTTCCCATTGTATTGAAACGCCGCTTTTTCCATAGCCGCATATTTCTCATCTTGGTTTGCCTTTTGACGTTTTATATAATCTTTCTTAGCGTCTTCTTCGTTATTTTCACGCGCCATTTCGATAACGATATTATCAAAGATACCATGTTTTTTAGTTGCTTCGTTGATTATTTTTATAGCTTGTCTGACGGATTTTGCTACTACAGGGTTATAAATTTCTTCTGTTAATTCTTTTTCATCAATATACTTGGTTCTTTTTGATGTTTCTTTAGATTTTTGTTTCCCCAATCGTGTTAGAATTGTCATTTGCTCTTCTGAAGTTTCATAGAGTTCTGGTATCAATTCCATCATGAGTTTAAGGGAAAAATTATGCCATCCCTTACTAAATAGACTGCTATTATTTTTTCTAAATTGAACCAATTCAAGTACTTGATCTTGACTAAAAGAATCTTTTAACTTTGTGTTAATCGCTTCTTCTATACCTTCTCGTTCAGTATTTAGAGTTAAAATATGTGCAAGCTCATCTAGAACATTTCTAGACAATTCCCCAACTGAAATTGTTTCTAGCGATTGCATTTTTCGATAGACTTCAAAAGTATGCATTTCAGGTTTATTGTTTACATCAACTCGATAACCACGTATCTGATCTACTGAAGCATCAAGCATTTTAGCAATATACTTCAATAGAGTTAAAGTCCCTAATGTTTTCGCCGATTTCACATATTCAATGATTATTTTCTTTTGTTCCTCACTAAGTTTCTTGGTCTCTGTAGGAACTGTTAAATTATTTAAATCATTTAGTAAGTTAAACTCTTGAGCAGTATAGGAAGCTTTAGAAGCTCTGTATTCCTCAGGATAAAATGTACATTTACCGATTAAAATACCAAAAATATTATCTAAGGTAGTACCATCTGTTCGAAAACGTCCATAATCCGTCCGTGATTTTTCATTACCTGGTCCATGATAGTATTTCCTTTTACCTGTAAGGATTTTTAGATAATCCTCTATAAATTCATCCGTAATCTGATTATTAAATTCTTGCTGTTTTCTTAAAATTCTTTCAGCTTCTTTTTTATATGCAGATGTTGAAAAAACATTGATCAATCGGAGTTTTTCACCATTTTCCACAACAGTAAAATCTCCTCTTACCTGACCATATTTTTCAAAACGCTCTAGTTGGATTTGACCAGGTGTTTGTTCAGCAAGTAATTTTCTATTTTCCTCAACGGCCTTGCCATAATCTGAAGATACTGCACCCCCATCCTCAGAAGCATCATCTAAATAGCTAATACCACGTCTCTTAACAATGTTCTTTAAAGCTATGAACAGCTCTTCATTCGTTAGTTGCTGATCCAATCCATCTACACGAAGTCGATATGGATTAAGATTAATGGATACCTTAGAAAAATCAGTTAACAAACCATAGTCTTCAAATAAATCTTGAAAGCGAACACCACGGTGTTTTTTCCGACGATGTAATCGTCGAGCCTGTCTATTTTTTCTTCTTTCAACATTATTGTCAGCAGTTGCAGCAGGAAAAATTCGTGAATTCGCATGAATAATCTTTCCAGAATTTTTTTCTAGAATTCCCACTCCTACGGAGGCAATACCGATATCCAATCCTAAAACTAAACCATTCATAATTATACTCCTAACTAATCATCATATTAATTAAATTTTACTCCTTACTTCCTAAAAAATCAAATCATTATATGCAATTAACTAAAATATCCTATTTTTTATAATTATATGCAAATTCTCACGTTTTCATCATTGATAAAAAACAAAAAAGCGTGATCTCACGCCTTGGAGTTGTATTTAACTTGAGTGATTTCTACATAAAAATCAATAGTTTCTATGCCCCCTGCAGGAATCGAACCTGCAACTACTCCTTAGGAGGGAGTTGTTATATCCATTGAACTAAGGGAGCTAGAGAAAAACCCTGCTGGGTGAGCAGAGTTTTTAGTCGAATTAACGACGGATTTCTTTGATACGAGCTGCTTTACCTTGAAGTGCACGCAAGTAGTACAATTTCGCACGACGTACTTTACCGTAACGAACAACTTCGATCTTTTCAACACGTGGAGTGTGGATTGGGAAGATACGCTCAACACCTACACCGTTAGAGATTTTACGAACTGTGTAGTTTTCTGAGATACCAGCACCTTTACGTGCGATAACAACACCTTCAAAAATCTGGATACGTTCACGGTTACCTTCGACAACTTTCGCGTGTACACGAACAGTGTCACCAGGACGGAATGATGGGATATCTGTACGAAGTTGACCTTCAGTCAAGCTTTGGATTAATGGATTCATTTTATTCTCCTATCTTTGTCAATCTTGAGGAACCTTCCTCAGCGGATAAACTGTATTTTTGTGCGTCCATTACACACAGGATATAGTTTACCAAATTTCTACCTAAAAGTAAAGAAATTTATAGCAGAATTCCTAAAAAAATCGCCACTAAGCCGCCTATGTAAGTTATGACTAAATAGCTATAAAATACCTTCTTGTCACTTAAAAGTCTTTGCAGCTCGTCATTCAAGGTTGAAAAGGTCGTCAAACCTCCACAAAAACCTGTCGCTAGGATAGCATAGACTTCCTTAGACTCCACATGATTGTAGAGCAAGCCAATCAAAAAACAACCGAGAAGATTGGCTATAAGAGTTCCTAGGGGCAATTTAGAAGCTTGATTATAGCGGGAAAAGAAATAACGAACTAAGGCTCCGAACCCGCAGGCGATTGCAAGATAAACGATTACCATTTCTTCCTCCCTAGAACATAAGCCAATAGCAGACCTCCACCAATGCTCAAAAATAAGTAGATCCCTAAACTAAGATAACGCTCGGCATCAAGCAGTTTTACTGCATCAAGCATTAGACTAGAAAAGGTTGTTAAACCTCCGCAAAACCCCGTCCCCAGCGCTAAAACCAAGCCTTTACTAGTTCCCTTATAGACCAGATAGCCTTTCACCAGATAGATCAGGCAGAAAATGCCCAGATAGTTGACAAGGAGGGTGCCCCAAGGAAAGTCGGGACTGGCTGGTAACCAAGTGGAAACCAGGTAGCGGACAAGGCCTCCCACCATTGCAGCTAGAAAAATTCCTAGCGGATAAAATTGTTCTTTTTTCATTTGATATTTTGATCCTGATAATCACGCGAATGTTTGAGTATGTCAGAAAAAGTCGCAACAATAGTCTCCTGATAGCGCTTATCTTCCACTCGATTTCTGACTTTTTCAAAAATAACCGCTTCTCTCTTAGAATCTAAGATTGGCTTACCAGATGATTTTTTATAAGCAACAACTCCTTCAACTAAGTGCATCCGTTCTTCTAGGAGCTTGACGATTTGGTCGTCGATTTGATCAATTTCTTGCCGAATAATATCTAAGTTCATACAGTCTCCTCCTTTATTTGAATTATTGTATCAAAAAGCGTATAAATAGGCTAGTAAAATCCCAAAATAACTAATAAAAAACTACACCGACTTATTCCAGCCAGCGCAGTTCGCTTCTTATCCTACTTTTGCAGCCAATTCTTCTGCGAATTGTTCCAAGCGTTCGATGTCTTCTTCTTCGGCAGAGAGGTCCACTTTAACACACTCTGAACCTTTTTCTGCTCCTGTCGCTACAAATACACGATCAAAGTCATCGACAGCCTTACAGAATTCGTCGTAGAAGGTATCTCCTGAACCGACCACTCCGTAGATTTTGCCATTCAAGTTGAGATCTGCTAGGTCTTCGTAGAAGTCCATCATCTCATCAGGCAATTCTCCATCACCATAAGTATAGGTTGCAACGATAGCGATGTCTGCTTCCAAGAAGTCTGAAGCGTCAACAGTCGTACATTCATCCACATCGACATCCAAGCCCAAGTCACGCAATTTGTCTGCTACAATATCTGCAATTTCTTCGGTATTACCGGTCATACTGGCAAATACAATTTTTGCTAATGCCATATCGTCCTCCTCAATTTATCTTTCTCCATTATATCATATCTTTTTCATTTTAAAAATAAAAATTCTTGTGCTACAATGAAATGAGAAAGAATTGAGGTTATTTATGGAAATTTGCCAGCAAATATTAGAGAAAATCAAAGAATACGATACCATCATCATTCATCGTCATATGAAACCAGATCCTGATGCCTTAGGGAGTCAGGTAGGTTTGAAAGTTCTTCTCACACACCATTTTCCGGAAAAGACTATCAAAACAGTCGGTTTTAACGAACCAACTCTAACTTGGATGGCGGAAATGGATACTGTCCAAGACAGTGACTACCAAGGAGCTCTTGCTATTATTTGTGATACAGCGAATCGTCCTCGTATCGATGATAAACGATACGAACAAGCTGCTTTCACCATCAAAATCGATCACCATCCAAATGATGATATTTATGGTGACCTATCTTGGGTCGATACAAGTTCAAGCAGTGCCAGTGAAATGATTGCCCTATTTGCTCAAGAAAATCAGCTGGCTTTGTCTAGCGAAGCAGCACGACTTCTCTATGCAGGAATTGTCGGGGACACGGGGCGTTTTCTCTACCCATCAACTAGTGCCCGTACCTTTAGAATAGCTAGCCAGCTCCGAGAAGTTAATTTTGACTTTGCTGGATTGTCTCGTCAAATGGATACCATGAGCTTCAAGATTGCAAAACTACAAGGGTATATTTATGATCACTTAGAAGTCGATGAAAACGGGGCTGCACGCGTTCTGCTTACTCAAGACATCTTGGAAAAATATAAGGTTACGGATGCTGAAACAGCGGCAATTGTCGGAGCACCTGGCCGAATTGATACTGTTAAGGCTTGGGCTATCTTTGTTGAACAAGCTGATGGTCACTTCCGTGTGCGAATGCGCAGTAAAATCACCCCTATCAATGAAATTGCCAAAGAACACGACGGAGGAGGACATCCATTAGCCAGTGGTGCCAATTCCTATAGTCTAGAAGAAAACGAAATCATCTATCAAAAGTTAAAAAACTTGCTTAAAAACTAATAAAATACTTGCCAAACTTTTCAGAATCTGATAGACTAGTATGGTAACAATCTATGGCTCGCAAAGAGACCATGGCAGAAAGGAAATATTGCAAAATGAAAAAAGATATCCATCCAGAATATCGCCCAGTTGTCTTCATGGACACAACTACTGGTTACAAATTCCTTAGCGGTTCAACTAAACGCTCTAACGAAACTGTTGAGTTCGAAGGCGAAACTTACCCATTGATCCGTGTGGAAATTTCATCAGACTCACACCCATTCTACACTGGACGTCAAAAGTTCACTCAAGCAGATGGACGCGTGGATCGTTTCAACAAAAAATACGGTCTCAAATAATGATAAAAAAGAACAGTTACTACTGTTCTTTTTTTGTACTTCTTTTTATGAACCAATCACTACAACTTTCTATTTGTCAACCTTCACGCTGACACTATGATTGATTTCAAACGAGTTTAAAAAATATCGAAAAGAAGTTTGATATTGAGAATGGTCAAGATGATTGAAACTGCGTAACCTAGGATAGTGTTCCACTTGGCATTGGTGAATTCTCCCATCAGTGACTTCTTAGAGGTCAGATAGATTAAGGGGAAGATTGAAAACGGAAGAGCGATTGACAGAAAGACCTGTGAATAGACCAATAACTGATCCAAGGTTTTTTCTTGATGCCCAAACAAAACGGCGACTATAATCACAGGTAGCAAGGCAAAAATACGTGTACCGATACGGATAAGCCACTGAGGCAATCTTAGATGTAAGAAACCTTCCATGACAATCTGTCCTGTCAAGGTACCTGTAATGGTCGAATTCTGGCCACTTGCTAAGAGAGCTAGAGCAAATAAAGTTGACAAGGTTGAGCTGGCTATTGCTCCTGCTATTGTCGAATCCTGTAAAGCATTGTACATTTGAGAAAAAGCTGAAATTTCAGATGCATGACCAAAAAAGAGGGAGGCACCTAAAATGAGAAGCAAGGAATTGACAATGAAGGCTAGGGACAACTGAAGATTTGAATCCCAGGTCATAAAGCGCACTGCTTTTCGAACATCCTTCTTATCTTTGTGATTGATTTTCCTTGTTTGGGATAGAGAGGAATGGAGATAGAGATTATGGGGCATGACTGTCGCACCTACAATCCCTAAAGCCAAGGTCAATTGACTTTCATGACCTGGTAACGGTGTTTCAAATAAAGTTGAAGTTGGTAAATAACCACCAATAATCCCCTGGATACTTGGATTAGATAAGGCCACAAGATAGGTAAAGATGGCTAATATGGTTAAAATAAGGGTCGTAACAATGGCTTCAATTTTTTTAAAACCAAATTTCATCAATAGAAGTAACAAAAATACATCTAAAACGGTTAGAAGGATAGCAATCATAATCGGTATTTTAAACAAAAGATTTAAGGCAATTGCCGAACCTAGAACCTCAGCCAAATCTGTCGCCATTAAAGCTAATTCTAAAATTACCCACAAACTATAGCGAAGCCACTTGGGAGCATGATGAGCTGTTGCCTGCGCTAGGTCCATCCTAGTCACGATACCGAGCTTTCCAGCCATCTGTTGTAGCTGCATAGCAATGATGGATGAAATTAAAATAACAAATAAAAGGCTGTACTTGTAGGAGGCGCCACCAACCACGCTGGTGATCCAGTTTCCTGGATCCATGTAGCCAACTGCCACAAGTGCACCAGGTCCTAAGAATGCTTTTAGATTTTGCCAAAAATGATTGTTATTTGGAGTCTCAATAGATTGATTGATCTCAGAAAGAGAGACTTTTTCATAAGAGGACATAGGGATTTCCCACTTTCTAATCTGTCTTTACATATTTCTTAATAGAATATTTTTTTGAAAGAATGATGAAAATAGTTTACCTATTTCCAATTCACCCTTATTATATCACATTTTGGAATGATTCCTAAGAAAAGAAATGATAGTTGAAATAAGCAATATCAGTATTGTAAAAGCCAGCGTTTTCTGACGCTGGCTTTAAAACTGTGAAAAATCTTTCTCAACTAGATCGCTTCTGTGACAAAACTACGGCTTTCTAGCACCTTGAGCATGGCATCTGCTGTGTCTAGGGCTGTAAAGAGTGGCACACCGTGTTCAATGGCTGAACGACGGATTTGCTCACCATCTTCGTCAGCAGTTCGTTTGGTTCCAACAGTATTGATGATCGCTTGGATTTTTCCTTTACGGACATAGCTTGGGATATCCTGTTCATCGTCACCAATCTTACCAACAGGTTGGGCTTCGAGTCCATGACTGGCAAAGAAGGTTGCTGTCCCTTCTGTCGCGAGGATACCGTAGCCGATATTTTGGAAACGACGAGCCAAGTCCAAGGCTTCATCTTTGGCATCATCAGCGATGGTGAATACAACATTCCCAAAGGTTGGCAAGTGCAGGTAAGAAGCTTCAAAAGCCTTATAGAGAGCTTTTTCAAGAGTAGTATCAGAACCCATAACTTCCCCTGTTGACTTCATTTCAGGACCTAGTAAGCTATCTACCTTAGCTAGTTTCGTAAAGGAGAAGACTGGTGCCTTGATATGAACGCGAGTGCTTTCTGGATAAAGTCCATCTTGGTAACCCAGTTCTTCAAGACTTCGACCAAGAATGAGCTTGGTCGCTACCTGAGCCATAGGAATATTGGTTACCTTAGAAAGGAACGGAACCGTACGGCTGGCACGTGGATTGACCTCAATAACGTAGACTTTTTCATCCTTGATGACAAACTGGATGTTCATCATACCAAGACAGTTAAGGCCGATCGCTAGGCGTTTGGTATAGTCTGCAATGGTTTCCTGCACCTTTTGACATAAGGTTTGTGGTGGGTAAACAGCCATTGAGTCACCTGAGTGGACACCAGCACGTTCGATATGCTCCATGATACCAGGGATAAGGACATTTTCACCATCTGAGATGGCATCAACTTCACACTCTTGCCCAACGATGTAAGAGTCAACAAGAACTGGGTGGTCTGGACTAGCCTTAACAGCGGTACGCATGTAAGAACGAAGGTCTTCTTCGTTTTCAACGATTTCCATAGCACGTCCACCCAAGACATAGGATGGGCGAACAAGTACTGGGAAGCCAATCTTGCGAGCTGCAAGGACTGCTTCTTCTTCATTAGTTGCTGTTTGTCCTGGTGGCTGTGGAATATCCAAGTCTTTAAGGGCTTGTTCGAAGAGGTCACGGTCTTCGGCACGGTCCAAGTCAGCTACTTGGGTACCAAGAATGATAACACCTGCTTTTGCCAATGGCTCCGCAAGGTTGATAGCTGTTTGACCACCGAACTGAACAATAACGCCTTTTGGTTGCTCCAAATCAATGACATTCATAACATCCTCGAATGTCAATGGCTCAAAGTAAAGCTTATCTGATACAGAGAAGTCTGTAGAAACGGTCTCTGGGTTTGAGTTCATGATAATGGCTTCATAGCCAGCAGCCTGGATAGCCTTAACTGAGTGAACGGTTGCGTAGTCAAACTCAACTCCTTGACCGATACGGATTGGACCTGAACCTAGGACAAGAACGGATTCCTTTTCAGATTTGATAGACTCATTTTCCCAGCCATAGGTTGAATAGAAATATGGTGTTTCAGAGTCAAACTCCGCCGCACAAGTATCGACCATCTTATAGACTGGGATAATTTTGTTTTCCAAACGTAGTTGGCGAACTTGGTCAGCTGTCGTTTTCCAGAGTTCAGCAATCTTACGGTCTGAGAAACCATTGAGTTTGGCTGTTTTCAAGACTTCTAAATCTTGTGGATGGGCACCCAATTCCTGCTCAATTTCAAAGATGTGCAAGAGTTTATCCAGATAGAAGAGATCAATCTTGGTCAATTCAGCAATTTCTTCTGGTGTGTAACCACGGCGAATAGCTTCTGAAACGTAGAAGAGACGGTCATCTTGGGCTTTCACAACCTTTTCAATCAAAGCATCATCAGAAACTGCTGCAAGTTCAGGCATTTCATTGTGGTGCACCCCAATTTCAAGGGAGCGACAGGCCTTAAGGAGAGATTCTTCGATGTTTCGACCGATGGCCATAACTTCTCCAGTTGCCTTCATCTGGGTACCAAGACGGCGCTCACCTTTTTCAAATTTGTCGAATGGGAAACGAGGAATCTTGGCAACCACATAGTCGAGGGCTGGTTCAAACATGGCATAGGTTGAACCTGTAACTGGGTTAATCACCTCATCCAAGGTCAAACCGACGGCAATCTTGGCAGCCAATTTGGCAATTGGGTAACCTGTCGCCTTAGAAGCAAGGGCTGACGAACGCGATACACGAGGGTTTACTTCGATGACATAGTACTTGAAGCTGTGGGGATCAAGGGCCAGCTGAACGTTACACCCACCTTCAATCTTGAGGGCGCGAATAATGCTCAAGCTCGCGTCACGTAGCATTTGGTTTTCATAGTCTGACATGGTTTGCGCAGGGGCAAATACGATAGAATCCCCTGTGTGAATCCCGACTGGGTCAAAGTTTTCCATGTTACAAACAACGAGGGCATTGTCAGCTGAATCGCGCATGACTTCGTACTCGATTTCCTTGAAACCTGCGATTGAACGTTCAATCAAACATTGGGTAACAGGTGACAATTTCAACCCATTTTCAGCGATTTCACGTAGTTCTTCCTCGTTGGCACACATACCACCACCAGTACCACCTAGGGTAAAGGCTGGACGGACAATGACTGGATAGCCAATTGATGCCGCAAAAGCAACAGCTTCTTCCACTGTGTTGACAATTTCAGATTCAGGGATTGGTTGCTCAAGCTCTTCCATCAATTGTTTAAAGAGGTCACGGTCCTCTGCTTGGTCGATGGCAGACAATTTAGTACCCAGAAGTTCTACTCCCAATTCATCTAGAATACCGTTTTTAGACAATTCCATGGCCATATTGAGCCCTGTTTGACCACCAAGAGTTGGAAGCAAAGCATCTGGACGTTCCTTACGGAGAATACGTGTCACAAACTCGAGTGTAATCGGTTCGATGTAGACCTTGTCCGCAATCTCCTTGTCCGTCATGATGGTGGCAGGGTTTGAGTTTACCAAGACAACTTCATAACCTTCTTCTTTCAAAGACAAGCAGGCCTGGGTCCCCGCGTAGTCAAACTCAGCAGCCTGACCAATAATAATCGGACCAGAACCAATCACCATAATTTTTTGAATATCAGTACGTTTAGGCATTTATAAGATATTAAGGGCGTCAAGCGGACAAAGCTAAAATAGGAGTTATGACGAAGAACTATCAGTTCTAGGAATAACTATCTTTTTAGCACCGTCCGTAGCCCGTATTCAGTTCAGCAAATACGGACCACCCTTCTCCTTTCTATTCGGCAACTCTCAGGTTGCCATTAAATAAATTCTCCGACGATTTTTTAGAGAAACGATATTTTTCGATAAAAAATCTAGTGCAGGGAGTTTTTAGTTCGCCTGATAGCGACTAAAAGAAACGACCTGCCTTTCTATTCGTCGCCTCACAGAGCGACATTAAATAAGATACAAAGGACGAATAGAGAGCGATTGAATTTTAGGAAACCAAGGAAGGATTGACAATCCAAGTTGGTTTCTCTAAATTCCGGGCTTTCCGTCCGTGTTCAGTTACATAAATTCTCCGACGAGCTTTTACTCGTTCTTAGTTTGCTTGTTTAAAAGCTTCCATCATCTCAATAAACTCGTCAAATAGGTAGCTAGCGTCGTGTGGACCAGGAGCTGCATCTGGGTGGAATTGCACGGAAAAACCTGGTTGGTATCTGTGGCGAACTCCTTCAACTGACTTATCATTGATTTCTTCGTGAGTAATAATCAAGTGCTCTGGCAAGTCCTCACGGCTGACTGCATAACCGTGGTTTTGGCTAGTAAAGTCTACGCGTCCTGTAGCAATCTCACGTACCGCGTGGTTAAATCCACGGTGACCAAATTTCATCTTGTAGGTCTTAGCACCGTTTGCCATAGCAAAGAGTTGGTGTCCCATACAGATACCAAAGATTGGAATTTTCCCTTGCACACCACGAATCATGTCCAGTGCTTCTGGAACGTCTTCTGGGTTACCTGGACCATTTGACAACATAACTCCGTCAGGATTGAGGTGGAGAATTTCTTCCGCCGTTGTTGAATACGGAACGACCGTCACGTTACAGTTACGCTTAGAAAGTTCACGTAGGATTGAGTGCTTGAGTCCAAAATCCACTAGCACCACGCTCAAACCAACTCCAGGAGCTGGATAGGAAGTTTTAGTAGAAACCTGCTTGATATTGTCTGTCGGCAAGACTGTTGCTTGGAGCTGGGCTGTGATATGGTCCATGGTATCGCCAACATGTGTAAGGGTTGCACGCATGGTACCATGCTTACGGATAATTTTTGTCAGAGCACGGGTGTCAATTCCTGAAATACCAGGGATTTTCTTGGCTTTCAAAAATTCATCCAAGGTCATTTGGTTGCGCCAGTTACTTGCTCTACGCGCTTCTTCGAAAACAACAACTCCTTTACAAGTTGGAATGATGGATTCATAATCATCACGGTTAATTCCATAATTTCCCACCAAAGGATAGGTAAAGGTCAAGATTTGTCCATTATAAGACTGGTCTGTAATGGATTCTTGATAGCCGGTCATCCCTGTGTTAAAGACGATTTCGCCTGTTACATCAATATCTGCTCCGAAGGCCTTGCCTTCAAAAACTGTGCCATCTTCTAATACTAGAAGTCTTTTTGTCATATTTTCACCTCTCGTGGACGCTCACTGGCGTCTTTTAACGTCTTGTGTTTTAGTTGGCGTTTCTACTCGCCAATACGGATTCTAAGATTGCCATTCGAACAAAGACACCGTTGGTCATTTGTTGGACAATGCGTGATTTTGGAGCTTCAACCAAGTTGTCAGCAATTTCCACATCTCGATTAACTGGAGCTGGGTGCATGATTATTGCTGTTTCTTTTAAGCGATCATAACGTTCTTGAGTCAAACCATGTTGGGCATGGTAGTCTTCTTTTGAAAAGACTGCACCACTATCATGGCGTTCATGTTGAACGCGGAGCAACATCAAAACATCCACCTGATCAACAATCTCATCAATAGTTACAAACTGTCCATAGTCCGCAAACTCTTGACTTCTCCATTCCTCAGGTCCTGCAAAGAAAAGTTCAGCTCCCAAGCGTTTCAAAATTTGCATATTGGATTTGGCAACACGTGAATGATCCAAGTCACCTGCAATAGCAACCTTGAGACCCTCAAAGTTACCAAATTCCTCATAAATGGTCATCAAATCAAGCAAGCTCTGACTAGGATGTTGACCTGAACCATCTCCACCATTGATGATGGAAGTCGTAATGGTTGGACTCGTAATCAATTCTTTGTAATAATCGACCTCTGGGTGGCGAATCACGCAGACATCTACACCAAGCGCAGACAAGGTTAAGATGGTGTCATACAGTGTCTCACCCTTGTTTACTGAGCTGGTCTTCACATCAAAGTCCAGTCGCTCCAGCCCTAGCTTAATCTCTGCCACTTCAAAGGACTTATGTGTCCGTGTAGAATCCTCAAAGAAAAGATTTGAAACAATCGGATGGTCTTCATAAGGAAGCTGGGCTCCATTTTTAAACTCAATTCCTCGCTTAATCAATTTCATCACTTGATCGACAGTGAGGTCTTCCATGGACACCACATGGTTCAATGCTTGTTGATTTTCTGACATGGCTACTCCTTCAGCTTTCTAAGCTTCTTCAGTAATCAGAACTCTGTCTTGGCCATCAAGTTCTGTCATCTCTACGATGATTTCTTCAGAACGACTGGTTGGGATATTTTTCCCAACGTAATCTGGACGGATTGGCAATTCTCTATGTCCACGATCTACTAGCACCGCAAGACTCACGCGCGCAGGACGACCATGTCCGACAATGTTATCGATAGCAGCACGGATGGTACGACCTGTATAAAGCACATCATCCACCAAGATAACTTCACGGTCTGTCACATCAACAGAAATCAAAGAAGTATCTTCTCCGCTTTTAACATCATCACGGAAAGGTTTGGTGTCCAATTCCACAACAGGAACAGTGATATTTTCCAACTGCTCCAAGCGTTCTTTGATACGATGAGCGATGAAAACACCACGCGTTTTTATCCCAGCTAGGATAATCTTATTCAAATCTTTATTGCGCTCAATAATCTCATAAGTAATTCGCGTAATCGCTCGTTTGACAGTCAATTCGTCTACAACTTCTTTTGTCTTCATGACAAACCTCCAAAAAGAAAAGTCTCCTTAAACAAGGAGACTTGAAATGTATAGCTAAGCGAGCCTTACTGGAAACAGTATAGACTTCACCCTTCTACTTTATCGCGCTCCTTGCCTGCCTCACGGGACAAGTTTAAAGGACTATTTAGTTATCATTTACTATAGCACAAAGCACCCTTAAAATCAAGCAAAAACTTTTTCAGAGCCCCCTCAAACATTACTAAAATCATATAATTGGGGATAGTGGTCACATTCTGGATTTTTGGGATGGCAAATAGCTCGTCCAAAGTAAATCATGGCCTGGTGGGCTGCTAACCACTCTTCTGGTGGTAGAACGTCCATGACACGTTTTTCTACTTCAAGTGGCGTAGCTGATTTTTTAACGATATCGTGATGCTTACAGATACGCTCCACATGGGTGTCCACTGCAAAAGCAGGAATTCCAAACCCCACACTCAGTACTACATTTGCTGTTTTACGACCAACACCAGCTAGACTTTCTAATTCCTCTCTAGTCTGAGGCACTTGACCATCAAAATCGTCTAGTAACTGTTGGGCACATTTTTTAAGAAATTTAGCCTTATTTCGATACAGTCCTAGACGGGAAATATGTGAGGCAATTTCACTTTCAGTCGCGACAGACATGGCTTGAGGCGTTGGAAAGGCTGCAAAGAGGCCTGGTGTGGCCTTATTTACTGCGGCATCTGTGGTCTGGGCTGACAACATCACTGCAACCAGTAGTTCAAAATGATTAGTAAAATCAAGACTAGGCTTAGCATCTGGAAAAAGGGCAATAATTTCCTCTATGACATGACGGGCACGTTTCTTGGATAAAACCATCTACTCGTCTCCATTAAATAGTCCTTGTAAACCTGCAAAAGGACTATTTTCTTCTTTCTTGACTGCTTGTTGGGCCTGGTATTCTTCCTCAGTCATGATTTGCCAGTCATTCCCTGACACAAAACCTTGGCCCGCCTCTTCTTCTGCCGTCAAGACCTTGATTGGAATATTGAGCAAGATATTATCTGCTACGCTCTCAGCAAGGTCGATTTCACCATTTTCGATAGGCAGGACCAAGTCATCGTCTAAAACTTCTTGGTCCAATTGGTTGGTTGCGCCTTCCATGAAAACCTCTGTCACTGGATAAGACTCTGCCAACTCAACTGGCTCCATACTGCGACTGGAAGCAAGAACAATAGTGTAAGATAGTTGATAATCTAAGAAATACATCCGGTCTTCGTACTGTACCTTCCCAACTGCAAGGATATCTTTGACATCTATAATCTCTTGATTACGGATACGTAAGTCTGCTGCTAGGTCTAAAGCTTGTTCAAAATGTAGGCCTTCAGGCTGTTTACGAATTTCTTGAATATTTAACTTCATATTTCCTCCATAAAGATTTACTCACTTGATTATACCATGAAACGGCTACAAGTCAGCCTTCCAAACCTTGATATTAAAATCTCATTTTTAACATATTTACTATGACATATTTCCTGTTTAGTGCTATACTATAGGCAAGAATACATCAGAGCAAGGAGGATGCTCATATGGAAGACAGAGCACTCATCGCTGAAGCTTACCAACTCCTTTCCGAGTTAAATAAAAGCTACCAAAGCTGCAAACAAGGTACAGCCGATGATATTCGACTGCAAGAGCTGCTAAACAGCACTCTACAGGAACTTAAAAAAGCGGAAAAGTTGGACAACAGTATCTTAATCGACCTCGAGAAATTTTACCAACGTACCAGTCTTCTGATTGGACTGGGCAGTCTAAAACTAAACGATCAAGCACGCACCGCTTGGCGCAACTATGACAAGTTCCATTACCAGCATGTGAAACACGTACTAACTCTCTATGGACCTGTTTTCGGATTCTGATACTTTTCGAAAATCTCTTCAAACCACGTCAGCTTCGCCTTGCCGTACCCAAGTATAGCCTTCGGATCGCTTCCTAGTTTGCCCTTTGATTTTCATTGAGTATAAAAACTAGAATTTCCTGTTTTCTATTGACAAAATTTCCTGAAAAGTATAGGATAGAGGTACTAATACTCGGAGGTAAGGGAGACATGAACAACTAAGTCTATCAAATAAAGAACCTTTATTTAGTAGATCTTGTTTTTGTCTCTTTTTGTGTGCTCTTTTTATACTAGATTTTCTAGTATCTTGTCCCCATTGAAATTCAAAAAACTAGAAAGCTATTCTCCTATTGGGTTGGGTTAGGCAACTCCAAGCTAGTTTGACGAGTTTTTCAACGAGGATAATAGAGTTTTGACAGTGACTTTGGGCTCTACTAGATAAAGTAGAGCTTTTTGTTATGCACTATGGACATTCTAGAAGGGGCAACAATATGATAAAAATCAATCATCTAACCATCACGCAAAACAAAGATCTACGAGATCTTGTATCTGACCTAACCATGACTATCCAAGACGGGGAAAAGGTTGCTATTATTGGTGAAGAAGGAAATGGCAAATCAACCTTGCTACGAGCTTTAATGGAGGAAGCATTACCTGATTTTACTATCAAGGGCGATATCCAGTCTGACCTTCAATCACTGGCCTATATCCCTCAAAAACTCCCCAAGTTCCTGAAAAATAGGACTCTACACGACTACTTCTTTTTGGATTCTACTGAATTAGACTACAGTATTCTTTATCGTTTGGCGGAGGAGTTGCACTTTGATAGCGACCGTTTTGCTAGCGACCAAGAAATTGTCAGTCTATCAGGGGGCGAAGCTTTGAAAATTCAGCTCATTCACGAGTTAGCAAAACCTTTTGAGATTCTATTTTTAGATGAACCTTCAAATGACCTTGACCTTGAGACGGTTGATTGGCTAAAAAGGCAGATTCGAAAGATTAGGCAAACTGTTATTTTCATTTCCCATGATGAAGACTTTCTTTCTCAAACGGCAGATACTATTGTCCACTTGCGACTAGTCAAGCATCGAAAAGAAGCGGAAACGCTAGTCGAGCATTTAGACTATGATCGCTATAGTGAGCAGAGAAAGGCTAATTTTGCCAGACAAAGTCAGCAAGCTACTAACGACCAGAGAGCCTATGACAAAACCATGGAAAAACATCGACGAGTCAAGCAAAATGTAGAAACTGCACTTCGAGCTACCAAAGACAGTACTGCCGGTCGCCTATTGGCTAAAAAGATGAAAACTGTTCTTTCTCAAGAAAAACGCTTTGAAAAGGAAGCTCAGTCCATGACCCAAAAACCACTTGAAGAGGAACAAATCCAACTTTTCTTTTCAGACATCCAACCATTACCATCTTCTAAAGTCTTAGTCCAACTGGAAAAAGAAAATTTGTCCATTGGCGAGCGTATTTTAGCTCAGGAATTACGACTAACGGTCCGTGGCCAAGATAAAATCGGTATCATCGGGCCAAATGGTGTTGGAAAATCAACTCTGTTAGCCAAGTTGCAGCAACAGCTCAGCGCCAAAAGAGAAATTTCGCTTGGCTTTATGCCACAAGATTACCACAAAAAACTGCAATTAGATTTATCTCCAGTAGCCTACCTCAGCCAAACTGGACAAAAAGAGGAACTACAGAAAATCCAATCTCACCTAGCCAGTCTCAATTTCAGTTACCCAGAGATGCAGCACCAAATCCGCTCCCTATCTGGCGGGCAACAAGGCAAACTCCTACTTTTGGATTTAGTGTTGCGCAAACCAAACTTTCTCCTTCTGGATGAGCCTACACGAAACTTTTCTCCCACTTCTCAACCTGAAATCAGAAAACTCTTTGCCTCCTACCCCGGCGGTCTGATCACTGTTTCGCATGACAGACGCTTCTTAAAAGAGGTCTGTACGAGTATCTATCGTTTAACAGAAAATGGTTTGGAAGTTGTTGATTTACAAGATTTATAAATGTTGAACATAGCAAAAATCCAGAGAGGTTTCTCTGGATTTTTTTACATGTGTTTCAAGCGTTCGATTCGTTCTGAGATAGGTGGGTGGGTATAAAAGAGTTTTTGTAGTCCCCCACCTTTCTTGGGATCATTAATATAAAGAGCGCTGCTAGCATCGTCAACATGGTGATGCATCGGCTCGCTATCCTCCAACTTACGCAAGGCATTAATCATCCCTTGAGGATTGCGAGTCAGCTCTACACTAGATGCATCCGCCAGAAATTCCCTCTGACGGGAAATGGCTAATTGCACCAAGGTTGCTGCGAGAGGTGCTAGAACAATGGCTAAGAGAGAGATAACAAGCATGATAATCTCCAAACCATTTCCATCACGATCATTATCACTCCGTCTGCGACCAGCGCCACCCCACCACATCATCCGTCCTGCCATACTAGACAGAAGGGTAATGGCACTGGCAAGGGCGACAGCAATGGTCGAAATGCGAATATCGTAGTTTCGGATATGACTGACTTCATGCCCCATAACAGCTTCTAGCTCTTCACGATTCATGATGGCCAGAAGACCCGAAGTGGCTGCGACAGCTGCATTCTGCGGGTTTGAACCTGTTGCAAAGGCATTTAAAGAAGAATCCTCAATGATGAAAACACGCGGCATAGGAATCTGAGCAACCATGGCCATATCTTCTACTACATGGTAGAGGTCTGGTGCTGTTTGCTCATCAACCTCACGCGCCCCATTCATAGACATGACAATCTCTGTTGATTGAAAGATCATGGTCAGAGCGTAGATAAGACCAATAATCAAGGCAACAATCATGCCACCAAGACCTGAACGCATGAAGAGATAACCAACCGCATAACCAACCAAGGCTAAGAGTAGGAAGAAAACCAGCAACAAAATCCAGGTTTTTCGTTTATTGCTCGCAATTTGATCAAACAACATCTTAGTCACCTAAACCGCTAAAGTCAACTTTAGGAACTGCCTTTTCCTCTTCAGGTGTTTGAAGGAAGTCTGCAGCTTTAAAGCCAAATAGTCCTGCGATGATGTTACTTGGGAAACTTTCAAGTTTTACATTGTAGTTGCTGACAACACTGTTGTAGAGTTGGCGTGAGTAAGAAATTTTATTTTCTGTATTGGTCAACTCTTCTTGCAATTTGATAAAGTTAGCACTAGCTTTCAAGTCTGGGTAATTCTCTGCTACTGCAAAGATACCAGAAATCTGGCGGGTAAGGGCATCACTGGCCTTCATAGCTTCTGCCGGTGAAGTTGCTGTGGCTACTTGTCTACGAAGTTCTGTTACTTTTTCCAAGGTAGAACCTTCATATTTCGCATAGCCTTTGACTGTTTCAATCAAATTTGGGAGGAGATCATTACGACGCTTCAACTGAACATCGATCTGACTCCAAGCCTCCTTGGTCTGCATACGATTTTTAACCAAACCGTTATAGCTAACAATCACAAAAATAACAATCAGAGCCAAAACTCCAAGAATAATCCAAGTCATAATCTTATTCCTTTCTGCTTTTAGATTACTACCAGTATATCAAAATTTTAATGAATATGGTAAAATAAGATGATACTAGAGAAGGAAACGACTATGAAACCAGAAACATTTTACAGCCTACTAGCTGAGCAAAATCTTCCACTTTCTGACCAGCAAAAGAATCAATTTGAACGGTATTTTGAACTCTTGGTCGAGTGGAATGAAAAGATTAACCTGACCGCTATTACAGACAAGGAAGAAGTTTATCTCAAACATTTTTATGATTCGATTGCACCCATCCTGCAAGGCTTAATTTCAAATGAAACTATCAAACTTCTTGATATAGGGGCAGGGGCAGGATTTCCTAGTCTGCCCATGAAAATCCTCTATCCTCAGTTAGATGTGACCATCATTGATTCGCTCAATAAGCGCATCAACTTCCTTCAGCTTTTGGCTCAAGAGTTGGATTTGGATGGTGTTCACTTCTACCATGGGCGGGCAGAAGACTTTGCTCAAGAAAAGAACTTCCGTGCCCAGTTTGATGTGGTGACGGCTCGTGCGGTTGCCCGTATGCAGGTTTTGTCTGAGCTGACCATTCCCTATCTTAAAGTCGGAGGAAAACTATTGGCACTCAAGGCCAGCAATGCTCCTGAGGAATTGCTAGAAGCCAAGAACGCTCTCAACCTCCTCTTCAGTAAGGTCGAAGACAATCTCAGCTACGCTCTACCAAATGGAGATCCGCGCTACATCACTGTGGTTGAAAAGAAAAAGGAAACCCCTAACAAGTACCCAAGAAAGGCTGGCATACCCAACAAACGCCCACTTTAAACAATGGTGCGCCCTTGTTTAAAGTTCAGAAAACAATTTACAAAACGGACCTCGCTCTCACATTTCTAGGCTCGGGAAAAAATGATTTACAAAATCATTTTTTTCTGCTATACTATCACAAGCAAAGGTTTTTAATGTCATCCTGTGAGGTGACGAAGGCGCAGATTTATATAAATTTTTAAAAGATAGCTATTTTTTAAAAAGTCTTACTCTGAGGGCCTATTGCTGTAAAATAATGGGCTCTTTTTTGGTGCCCAAAAGTGAGGTTTTTATGAAACAGGAATCAACTGTTGACTTGTTACTAGACGTTGATCAACGTCCTTCTGCTGGTAAAGGTATTCTTCTAAGCTTCCAGCACGTGTTTGCTATGTTTGGTGCAACCATTCTCGTTCCCTTAATTTTGGGAATGCCCGTATCGGTTGCTCTCTTCGCATCCGGTATTGGAACACTTATCTACATGATTTCTACTGGCTTTAAGGTTCCAGTTTACCTAGGTTCTTCATTCGCCTTTATCACGGCTATGTCTTTAGCCATGAAAGAAATGGGGGGTGATGTATCTGCCGCTCAAACTGGGGTCATCTTGACTGGTTTGGTCTATGTCCTTGTAGCAGCAAGTGTTCGTTTTGCAGGTACGAAATGGATTGACAAACTCTTGCCACCAATCATTATCGGACCTATGATCATCGTTATCGGTCTTGGTCTTGCTGGTTCTGCTGTAACGAATGCTGGACTTGTGGCAGATGGAAACTGGAAAAATGCTCTTGTAGCCGTCGTGACGTTCTTGATTGCAGCCTTTATCAATACAAAAGGAAAAGGGTTCCTCCGTATCATTCCTTTCCTCTTCGCCATCATCGGTGGCTACCTATTTGCCCTAGTGCTTGGATTAGTTGACTTCACTCCTGTTCTAGAAGCCAACTGGTTTGAAATTCCCGGTTTCTACTTGCCATTTAATACTGGTGGTGCCTTTAAAGAGTACAACTTGTACTTCGGTCCTGAAACAATCGCAATCCTGCCTATCGCTATTGTAACAATTTCAGAACACATCGGAGATCACACAGTTTTGAGTCAAATCTGTGGCCGTCAATTCTTGAAAAATCCAGGACTTCACCGTACGCTTCTCGGTGACGGTATCGCGACATCTGTATCAGCCTTCCTCGGTGGACCAGCTAATACGACTTACGGAGAAAATACAGGGGTTATCGGGATGACTCGTATCGCTTCTGTCTCTGTTATCCGTAACGCGGCCTTCATCGCCATTGCTCTTAGCTTCCTTGGTAAATTTACTGCCTTGATTTCAACCATTCCAAATGCTGTGCTTGGTGGCATGTCCATCCTTCTCTACGGGGTTATCGCCAGCAATGGTTTGAAAGTTTTGATTAAGGAACGCGTTGACTTCAGCCAAATGCGTAACCTCATCATCGCAAGTGCCATGTTGGTACTTGGACTTGGTGGAGCCATCCTCAAACTTGGCCCAGTAACCCTTTCAGGTACTGCTCTATCAGCCATGACAGGAATTATCTTGAACTTGATTTTGCCACACGAAAATAAAGACTAATCATCTATACACACAAAATCCACTCGATTGAGTGGATTTTTTAATTACTTACTCTTTATCTCCAGCAGTAAATCTTTCAATGAAATAATGGTCACGGCTAGTAAAATCATGGCCATACCGACAAAATCAATCGCATAAAAATGTTCCTTCATAATCAGAAAGGCAAAGAAAACGGCTGAAATTGGTTCTATGGAAGCCAATAAACTAGACTTAACAGGGCCTATCAGACTAGCTCCTTTTAGAAAAGCTGTATAGGCAAATACTGTTCCAATGATGATAATCCCAGCAAATGCAAAGAGAAAATCTAGGCTAGTCGGTATACTGACCTTTAAGACTCCTGTGAAGGGAAGAGCCACCACACCAGAAATAACCATCCCGACACCAATCACCGAAATACTGCCCCACTTCTTAATCAAAGCGATGGGAAGGATAATATAGAGGGCATAGGTTAGGGCAGAAAAGAGGCCCCAGAAAAGTCCAGCAGGTGTGACAGACAACTGGTCGACTTTCCCATGCGTCGCGATCAGAAAAGTTCCTCCTATAGCCAATCCAATCGAAATAATCTCAGCCAGTGTCGGAGCTACCTTATCTTTCATACAGGTATAAACCAAAATCCCAACGGGGCATACATACTGGAGAACTGTCGCCGTTCCAGCATTGGTTTCCTGAATGGCAGAAAGATAGGCAAACTGGTTTAAGAAAAGTCCAAAAACTGCAAATAGCAACAGAGATAGTAGACTTTTTCTGTCTTTTAAAAAAGCATAGAGTTTATCCTTTGAAGTCGCATAGGATAAGATTACTAGTGCCAAGCCTGCAATGATAAGTCGTAAATTGGTCAAGACTAGAGCGGAAGTCCCGTGTGCCATCAGGTATTGGCCACTGGTTCCAGACAAGCCCCAAGCAATCCCTGCCACTACTGTATACAGAGTTCCTTTTACGGTTTTTGACATGCTTCTCCCTACTCCTCTTGACGAATCATTTTCATCACTTGATTTCGGTCAACTATCCACTGGGCACGCTCATCCTTTTCATACGTTCGATTGGACAGAAAGATGGCAGCTTCCTGCTTCTCCCGATTCCACATAATAAAGGTACCTGTATAACCCGTATGGTCGAGCCAAGCTCCTTCCAGATTCCAGGCTAGGGAACGCTCCTTATCATCTAAAGGAGAGAAATTTCGGCTCAAATCTGCAGCAAAATCATCTTTCAAGTAATGTTCCAGAAAGATCTGCAAATCCTTAACAGTCGAAAACAAGCCAGCACTTCCAGCGTGTTTCCCTAATAGACGAGCTTTGGGATCGTGAATGATTCCGGCTTCCACTCCTCTCACTGTTGGTACAGCTTGCTCAACGGGGCCAAACTTGGTTTCCTTCATCCCCCATGGTTTCAAAACTTGTTCTTCTATAATCTTATCCAAGTCTTGGTTAAAGATTTTTTCCAAAAGAAAGCCCAAGAGTAAAAAATGAACGTCCGAGTATAGGAAGGCTGGCTGACTTCGTCTGTTGAGGTGAAACATAGCTTCTCTCAATTCCTCAGCGCTTAACTGGTCTCTGTTAGGAATAAAGGGATCTAAGTCTGTAGCATGGGTCAGAAGTTGTTGTATGGTAATATCTGGATAATCACACTCTGGTAATAATTCTGTCACCGGCCGATTAATATCGAATTTGCCCTGCTGCCACAAGAAGATGAGAACCGTCCCTACTCCCACGACCTTACTCACACTAGCCAGATCATAAACCAAATCGCTCTCTGTTTTCAAGCCCCGTTCTGGATTACTCAATCCTAGATAAGACTCTTTCCATTCACCATCCTTATAATACGCAAAAGAGGCCCCGGGATAAATCCCTGCCTCGATTTGATTTTCTATTTTTCTTAGAATTTTTTCCCACTTCATGCTTCTTCAAACCACAATTCAATGTTATTGGTATCTTTACCAAGGAAGAATTTTTCAGACTTAGGGACAAAGTAACCTGTCTTTTCAAATTTCTTACGAAGACTGGTTAGATCAAAATTCTTTACTAAAAATTTCAACATCGTCAGGTCCCAAGTGACATTGTTCTCAACAGCCAAATCTGATCCTTGCCCTTTAGTAAAGGTGATTGCTTGCGCTACTCCTTCAGGATCAAGCAAGCTCTCTGTCCCCTCAGGCAAACGCAACTCCATAGAAACCTCAAATTGACTCACGTATTTTATACTTGTATTTGAATAAAATTCAGGAACATTTTCCAGTGGAACCAAATCTCTTACATCATTTTCTGCATGAACAAGGATCACATCCTCTTCAGGAGAAACAATCTCAAAAGCATATCCACGGCTTCCTTTAAACAAGCGAGGAAGAGACTTCATTTGAGAAAGAAGGGCCTCGATTTCAGAAGGATTCTCAACCTTTATCAAGAGTCTAGCTAGCTTCTTAAGTCCTTCAACTCTACGAGTTCGCATACTTGGAGCTTCTTCTAAAATCAATCTCTCCGTACCCGTCTGGTCGCCTAATGAAAGAAAGGCAGACTCTTCTAATAAGGGTTTCAACCCCAGAGTTTCAATGTAAAATATCTCATTTAATTTTCGATTATTAACTTTCAAAGTCGGAATGATCCGAACAATCTCATTCACATCCATAAATTCCTCCAACTCTTTTATTTTAAAGGATTTTAGAATATTTTACAAGCCATATTTGTTTAAATTAGAAAATTTTCCAAGAAAAAAACTGAGTTTCCCCAGTTTCGTTTCTTATAGGTAAAGTAGTTTGAATAGTGCTACTGCTGCAATACCTGCTGCAATTGGAGCTACAACCGGAACCCAAGCATACCACCATTTTGAATCACCCTTGTGTTGACCAAGAACTGATTTTGGAAGGAGTTCGTGAAGAAGACGTGGTCCAAAGTCACGAGCCGGGTTCAAACCAGGTCCAGTAGGTCCACCGAGTGAAGTTACCAAGGCCATTACTAGGAAACCAAGTCCTAAATGAGCAACTGAAAGACCTGCTGCTGTGTGTGGTGCTATTTGAGCCTTAATAGCTAATTCAGAAAAGTCAACTGTTTGATTAGCCTGCGTTGCCATTTGCTTCATGTATTGCATTACTTCCGCACCAAAAAAGTTTTTAGTCATTCCTAGGGCTGCAAAGAACAGAATAAACGAACCGACAAACTCATTGATAAAACCATTTACACTTGCTGCGAAACGTGATTCTTTTGTACCGTGATCAACATTTGAAATCGTTGAGAAAGTACCCAAAATGTTATTAGAATTCTCCGTTTTCAAGTAGTAAGGACGGTGAGTTGCAACAACCATAGCTTGACCAAAAATCGCTCCTAAAACTTGCGCAAGGATATAATATGGTACTTGTTCCCAAGGGAAAAGTCCACTCACAGCAAGTCCAAGTGTGAAGGCTGGGTTGATATGGTTACCAGATACATTACCGAACATCAAGGCTGGGATCATAACCCCCATACCGTAACCAACTGCGATAACGAGCCAGCCACTTTGGTGACCTTTCGTACCTTTAAGTTCAACGTTAGCAACTGCACCATTACCAAGAATGACCAAAATGGCAGTTCCCAAAAATTCAGTGGCATATTTAATAGCCCATGTAAAATCCATTTGATAGATTCTCCTTAAATTTTTTTAGACAATCCTTATTCTATCAATTTTTAGGCCTTTTAGCAATATCTTTTCTAAAAGAATCTATGGAAAACGCTTTATTTAACTTATCTTTAAGAAAAGGACAAAAGAAGTCAAACTCCTTTCATCCTTTTCATTAGTCTTGACGTTGACCAAAGTCTGCAATCATCTGCTCCATCTCTTGGCGACTCGGAGTGGTCAACATATAAAGGTAGTCACCTTGTAGCTCTGCAAAGGCTGCTGGCATGATTTTTTTGACCTTGAATTGCTGACTGTATTTAGCAAGAAGGTCCTCTTCTGAATAGACATAGTTTGCATTGGCACGACGTGATGTAGCTAGACAGTATTGAGGTTCAAACTCTGATGCTGGGAACTCTTCACCTGCGACAATCGCTGCATAGCCTCGGTAGAGATCTAAGGAGTGAGCGAAGTTATAAACATCAATGGTAAAGCCACCCGCAGGACGGTTATTGTACTCAATGGCAATGTAGTCGTCCCCATCACGGAAGAACTCGATATGGAAAAAGCGCTCTTTCATACCAAATTCTTTGACAATAGCCTCACCGTACTTGCGCAGTTTTGGATCCATATCCTTGAGAACATAATAGGCATTATCCATCTTGTAGAGCATGAGATCCAGTGGTGTATGGGCATAATCGAAAGTCGTTGAAAAGACGATATCGCCATCCTTGTCCACAAGTCCGTCAAAAGTACAGATTTCGCTAGAAGTAACAAATTTTTCAAAGAAATACACGGTTGAATGATCCCATTCAGCCTTAAAGTGATTTACATCTTCTTCTGTCTCAAGCTTAAAGGTTGCTGCTGCTCCCACTCCATTATCAGGTTTGGCAATCATTGGTAGGCCAATCATCTCAACTGCTTGGTCCACATCTGCTTCCGTCTGGATAACAGCACCAGGTACCACAGGGACGCCTGCTTTTTTGAAAAGTTTCTTCATTTCAGACTTAAACTTGGTCTTTCTGAGATCCTCTGGTTTGGCACCAAAGACATTAAATTGCTCACGAAGTGTTGCGTCCAGCTCAAGCCAGTATTCATTGTGGGACTCGATGCGGTCGATTGGTCCATGCTTGTAGAACAGAAAGGCAACAGCACGTTTGACTTCGTCTATGTTTTCAAGATTATCTACACGGAAATACTCAGTCAGGCTATTGCGCAAAGGTTCATCAAGTTGTTCGTAGGGCTCCTGACCAATTCCCAAAACGGTGATGCCTTTATTGGCTAGCTCGATGGTAAACTGTTGGAAGTTTTGCGGATAGTAGGGAGAAATAACAAGGTAATTCATAGGCAACTCCTTTTATAGATACAGGTGTCCAAGAAAATAGGGTATTTGTTTGCGCCACCATTCCCAGTCGTGGGCGACATCGTGTCCCCATTCAGCAAACCAGGCTGGAATTTGTTTCTGGTCAAAGGCTTCTTTGAGCTTGTAGAAGGATGGCAGACCATCTTGTTCCCAGGCACCAAGGCCCGTACAGACGACGATTTCTGCCTGACGGTAACGATCAATAAACCAGCCGTCGTTTTGATTCCAGATATAATCTACTGGCGAATTTTGGTAAATAGCATCATCATTGAAGTAATCGCCAACAAAGAAACGCGCGTCGTAAACACCACTGAGGGCAATCACCTTGGTAAAGACATCTGGATGCTGGAGGAAGAAATTAAGTGCATGGTAGGCCCCCATCGAGCAACCTGTCGTCATCATGCCATCAAACCAACCTGTCTTGTGCTTGATAAAAGGAATGGCCTCCTCAATCACGTAGCGTTCGTAGGCACGATGCATCTCTGCTTGGTCATGACCATTTTTCCAAGTAGCCAACCAGCTCTCACTGTCCACACTGGATAGCGTAAAGAACTGGACGCGCCCCTCCTCGATAAAGGAAGCACAAGCGTCAATCATGCCAAAATCATAGTATTCGTTGTGACTGCCACCAGATGAAGCAAAAACCATAACTGGAATTCCAGCATGTCCGTAACGGTTAAGGTACATTTCACGATTAAGATTGCCACTCCAGTGGCTGAGGTTTTCAATATGCATTGGCTTTCTCCTTTCCTAACTTACCATTTCTCTGCAAAAAATCGGAGACAGTCTGGTAAATTTTCCGACCAAGGTATTTCACTATGGATAGCACCAGACTGAACTTTCAAGACAAGATTATCCAAGTGTACTCCACCTGCAATCAAATCATGGTAATAGCGAAGCGATGAGTCGATATAGGCTTGCTTGATATTGCCAGCCATCAGGGTCTTGTCCGTATCATCCGCTTCTTCCGTTCCAACATAGATAAAAATGCGTTGTTCAGGCGACAGTTTCTTACGCTCGATATAGCGATTAAAGGCTTCTTGGTGGAGCCAGTTAGCAGATGAGAAGACACCTAGACAACCAATTCTTTCTTGGTACTCTAGTCCGATAAACTGGGTAATATTACCTCCTAGTGAAGAACCAATCATAGCCGTATGCTGCCGATCAGCTTTGGTACGGTAGGTTTCATCGATAAAAGGCTTGACCACTTCCATGACAAACTCAGCATACTCCACGCCCTTACCGCCAAACTGCTGACCTGGTATAGGAGATTCTTGGAACTTCCAAGCTGCATACTCATTCATCCGTCCCATTCCATCATTATCAATAGCAACAACAATCATGCGACTGATGTCAGGATTTCGCTTAATGGCTGGAATGATCTTCCATGAGTGTCCGATATAAGACTCCTTGCTGTAAAAGACATTTTGCCCGTCATGAAAATAAACAACAGGGTAAAAACGGTCTGTGTCCTTCTCGTAGTCCTTTGGCAGGAGCACACGCACACGACGCTCCTTTCCTGTATAAGGAACCTTGAGTTTGTGTTCTTTCATTTTTAAGTAAAAGTAGGAATGATTCATTGTCAGAAAACTCTCTATATTCAAAATTTTATCTTATTATACCATAAAAATAGAAAAAAAGTCAGTAAATGTCCATTTCAAGGATAAATAACTAACTTTTCTCATTTGATATTCTAAATTCTTCTGGATTTTCTGATTAGAGGAGATTGTCAATCAAGTTATCCACTTCATCTTTTTCAGCTTGAGGTGTAATCTCAGTAATCATGATCCCAGCTACTGCTCGCTCAACCAAACCTTCAACATCCATGCGTTCTTCATACTGCTCCGCATTCTTAATCTTAGGATTGGTCTTAGGACGATCAGGTGCAAAAATAGTACAGCAGTCCTCAAACGGCTGGATAGAAATTTCAAAGGTATCGATTTCCTGCGCGATGTCAATGATTTCCAACTTGTCCATCGTAACCACAGGGCGGATGATAGGAGTGTTGGTCACAGCGTTGATAGCCTGCATGCTCTCCAGGGTTTGGCTGGCTACTTGACCAAGACTTTCCCCATTGATGATAACTAAACCATTTCGTACCTCACGAATACGATTGGTAATCCGCATCATAAAACGGCGTGTCAAGGTCATGAGGTAGGCTTCTGGCGCTTTAGCCTTGATTTCCTCTTGAATCTCAGTGAAAGGCACTTCAATAAACTGGATATTTCCGCCAAACTTGGTTAATTTACGGGTCAAATCTTGAGCTTTTTTAAGGGCACCAGGACTTGTGTAAGGCGGGCTGGCAAAGTGAACGGCCTCAATATCTACTCCACGTTTAAGGGCTAGATAACCTGCTACAGGCGAGTCAATCCCTCCTGACAACATGAGCATGCCCTTACCAGAAGTCCCCACAGGCAAGCCACCTGCTCCACGAATAGTTTCATAAGAAAGATAAGCTGCTTCCTCACGAATCTCCACCTGAAGATTGATATCGGGATTTTTCATTTGAGCTTGGACATTTGGAATAGCTTCGAATACAGCTCCACCAAGTGTTTGGTTGAGTTCACGACTGTCGAGTTCAAAGTTGTGGTCGCTGCGCTTACTAGAAATCTTAAAGGTCATGCCTTCCTTGTAGATATCTGTCATAATCTCTTGAACAGAAGACTTCAGAACTTCTACAGATTTTTCAACCTTATATACTGGAGAAAAGTTTTGAATCCCGAAGACCTGTTTGAGAGATTCTGCAACTGCTGTGTAGTCGGCTCCATTCAGGTAAGCGTGGGCACGGTCGCGATCCGCAGTTACCTTAACCTGGGGATAGATGGACAAAACGTCCGAAATATTATTACGAAGTTTATTGATGAACCGCATACGGTTTTTGCCCTTGGTTGACAACTCTCCGTAGCGAATCATAATTTCTGAATACTGCATGAATGCTCCTATCTTACTTTTCTAGTTTGATTGTAAATTAATTTTAGCTTGGTCAAAAACTGCTCAACCTGACTCATATCATTTTCAAGATCTAGGCTTAGGCGTACAGCTGACTGGGCCTTATCTTTGTCCACTCCCATGGCAATCAAGGTCCCCGCAGGTTTCCCTGCCTTAGACGAACAAGCAGAGGTTGTGGAAATGAAAATATCATAGTCTTCAAAGGCGTGAACGATGACTTCACCACGAACACCCTTAATCCCAAAAGTCAGGATATGAGGGGCAAAGTCTTCCTCATCTGAAAAGACAAAAATATCTGGATAATCCAGAAGCGCTTGACGAATGACTGCCTTCATCTGCTCTGTCTTACTAGCAAAGATATCTAACTTTTCCATAGACAAACGGAGGGCCTTGGCTGTCGCTGCAATTCCTGCCACATTTTCAGTTGTCGAACGATAATCACGCTCTTGACCACCACCTGTCAAAAGAGGCGTAATTTTCTTACCAGACTTGATATAGACAAAGCCAACACCTCGAACACCATGAAATTTATGACTTGAGAAGGTCGCAAAATCTACACGATCTGTCAGATATTTTTCAGTCGGAATCTTAGCGAGTGCCTGAACTGCATCAACGTGGAAGGAAATAGTTGGCTTGTCTTCCAACAGTTCTGAGATAGCCTCAATAGGTTGGATAGAGCCAATTTCGTTGTTAACTGCCATGATGGAGACAAGGATCGTATCAGGTCGTATCAAAGATCCTAGAGCCTCAACATCCACAAACCCTCTGCTATCAACTGGAGCAAAATCCACCTCAAAACCTTGACTTTTCAGCCAGAGGGCTGATTCCTTGACTGCTGGATGTTCAATGGCTGATACGATGATGTGCTTGCCAAACTGGGCTTTTTCGAAGGCCACACCTTTGATGACCCAGTTATCCCCTTCTGTTCCTCCAGAAGTAAAGAAGATTTCATCACTCTTCTTGCCAATCAAATCTGCAATTTGCTGACGGGAAGCATCTAAAATTCGTGTCGCCTGGTCTCCCAAACGATGGAGACTGGATGGATTTCCTACAATTTTCGAAGCGACCTGAGTATAAGTTTCAAGTGCTTCAGGATAAGGCTTGGTCGTTGCCGAATTATCAAAGTAGATCATGTTTTCTCACGCTTTCTAAAATCACTCCTTCTATTGTATCATGAAACGAAGCTTGCGACAAGAAAGGGCAAGTCCTCTTTTTTTAAGATTTTTTTAAAGAAATGAGGTATAATAAATCATAATTAAAGGAGAGTATCATGTCTAACTATCATAGAACTTCAAAACCAAAAACTGAGCATATCAAAAAGGGGTTTACTGTCTTTCAAAAAACGATTGCTACCATCGGTAGTATCCTTGGCCTAATCACCGCTACTATCACCATCATGAACGCCATGGATAATAACAAAAACAACAAAAAAGAACCGACGACAACCCAAACAACTGTTGTCAAGGAAATTCAAAAAGAAGCCCCTCAGGAGAATACTACTCCTAACAAGGACAACACTTCCACTAAAGAAAATACCTTGCAGGAAGAAACTCCTCAATCCAATAAAAAGGAGGAGCAAAAAGAAGAGAAGAAAACAACAACTCAGGATTCTTCTACACCTTCCTCAACAAAAGAAACAACTGATAGTGGAAACTCGTCCAAAACGACTAGTTCCGAAAACAAAAGCAATCAATAACTACTAAAATAGCTTCCTTCCAGCTTTGGAAAGAAGCTATTTTTTATTGTTGCAATACTTTTCGTGGTTTGGTTCCCTCAGCTGGACCGATGACACCTGCCATTTCGAGTTCTTCCATAAGGCGGGTCGCACGGTTAAATCCAACTGACAAACGACGCTGAATCATCGAGGCACTGGCTTTCTGCGTCTCGATAACCAGAGCCTTAGCTTCTTCAAAAAGCGGATCGCCGCCAGCTTCACCATCTGAAAATTCTCCTTCATTTTCAGAAATCTCACCTGGATCAAAACTCTCATCGTAGTCTGCATCCGCCTGAGCCTTGATGAAGTTTACGATGCGCTCGACATCGTCATCTGAGATAAAGGATCCTTGCAGACGGACTGGGTGATTTTCATCGATTGGTTTAAAGAGCATGTCTCCTCGACCAAGCAGTTTTTCAGCTCCATTTTCATCCAAGATGGTTCGTGAATCTGTACCCGATGAAACTGCAAAAGCCACACGAGAGGGGACATTGGCCTTGATAAGACCAGAGATAATATCGACTGATGGACGTTGCGTTGCGAGAATCATGTGAATCCCTGCGGCACGCGCCTTCTGTCCGAGACGAATGATGGCATCTTCCACTTCCTTGCTAGCCACCATCATGAGGTCTGCCAACTCATCTACAATGACAACAATTAAAGGCAGCGGTACTTGTTTGTACTCAGACTGGCTATTAAATTCCTCGACCTTAGCATTGTATCCAGCGATATTTCGTACTCCAACCTTAGCAAAGAGTTCATAACGGTTTTCCATCTCATCCACAACCTTTTGCAGAGCCTTGCTGGCCTTGCGTGGATTGGTCACAACTGGAATCAAGAGGTGAGGAATGTCATTGTAAACCGATAACTCAACCATCTTAGGATCGACCATCATAAACTTGACCTGGTCGGGTCTTGCCTTCATGAGAATGCTCGCGATAATACCATTAACTGCGACTGACTTCCCTGATCCTGTCGAACCTGCAACGAGTAGGTGGGGCATCTTGGAAAGGTCAAAGGTGCGAGCAGTTCCATTAACCGCCTTCCCTAGAGGAATTTCGAGGAGATTTTCTGGCTTAGTCTGAGACTGTTCCCAGAGTTCACGGAAGGAGACGGTCGCAATCTCAGAGTTAGGCACTTCGATTCCGACTAGGGATTTACCAGGAATCGGAGCCTCAATCCGAACATCCTTGGCTGCTAGAGCTAGCGCTAAGTCGTCTGCCAGATTGGAAATGCGGTTAACCCGTACACCTACTGCTGGTTTGACTTCATACTTGGTAACTGATGGTCCAATTTCAGCTCGTTCAACCGTTACCTTGATACCAAAGCTGGCAAAGGTTTCTTCTAAGATTTTGATATTTTCTCGAACAATCTTCTTTTCCTTGGACTGATCTTTGGGTTTATCTGGCGCGAAGAGTTGCAAGCTTGGTAGCTTGTATTCAAGGGCTTCCTTAGCAGAAAAATCAACCTGCACCTCTTCATCCTCAAAATCTTCTTTCTCGTCTGGAACTTCAACGTCAGCTTGAGGGAGGATAATCTCGGGTTCACTCCATTCTTTTTCAGGAATTGGTGGAAGATCATAGTCTGGAACTTCTGGTAAGATTTCTCCAGTTTCAGGATCTACAGGAGGAAGCGGTAGTGCATCCTGTTCTTCTTGTTCTCTCTTGATTCTAGCTGCTTCTTCAGCTTCTTGACGAGCCTTCTCTTCTTCTCTCTTGATGAAGCGTTCCTGTTTTCTCTGTTCCTGTTTTTCCATGAAGGATCTAAACTGAGCTCCAATAAAGGCTGCAACATCATAAATAGACCAAGGACTGACCAAGAGAGCCCCAACTAGAATCAAAAGAACTCCAATAAAGTACGATCCGATATTGGAGAAAAGAAAGGCTATGGGGATATAAAGTCCAACACCTAGCAGACCTCCACCAGCAAAGCTAGTCACTCGGATACCAGTCAGATCCGTCATAACTTGAGCCAGGGTCCCTTTTAGAACTGACTGCTCCAAACCAAACCTCCAGACAAGATAGGCCTCAAAAATCAAGAGCAAGCCAGCGAAGATACAGAGAAATCCTGACAGAAGCCCCTCTTGCTTGCGTATCCATTTAAAAAGAAAAAGATAGATGAGGAGGCCACCTATAGCCACATAAGCTAAACTTCCGACTAACAGTCGAATGAGATTGTAAAGAGTGACACCTGCCGCGCCGAGTTTGAGGGCTGCAATAATCAACAATAAGGCAATTCCTAAGGAAATCAACATCCTCTGGATAGCCTGTTTTCTTTCGAGTTCTGCTTTAGACGGTCTTCGTCTTGTTTTTGTAGTATTCTTGTTTGCCATTCTTCTATTATACCATATTTCACAACCATTTCGAAAAAGGTCCATATTCTCCTTGGATAGTTCAGTATTAAGAGATTCAAATAAAATTTTCTTACCCATGGTTTCACTCCCTAAGCAATTTCAGAACATCTTTTGGCTAGCTTTTACGATCTACCTGACTGTTCATCAGAAAAAGAAGATATGCAAAATTCTGAAATTTTGATATAATAAAACTATCAAAAAGTAAAGGAATGATTGGTATGAACGCAATCACAGCTCACAGCTCACAGCTCACAGCTCACAGCTCACAGCTCACAGCTCACAGCTCACAGCTCACAGCTCACAGCTCACAGCTCACAGCTCACGCTGATTATGTAATC
>ERZ772918.93-NODE-93-length-72052-cov-15.3774_pt1 | contig 72052 bp, 79 predicted proteins | sample MGYA00512118_ERZ772918 | MGnify/ENA primary metagenome ERZ772918 (study PRJEB29015, sample SAMEA2737939) | human oral metagenome | biome: human oral; feature: human-associated habitat; material: dental | place: China | collected 2135 ... | reverse complement strand
TTTCCTCATTAAGAAACAGTCGCCTCAACGACTGTATAGTTATTATAGTACAAACCACATACCTACGCAACCCCTAATTCTCATTTTTACAAATTTTCACTTTTGACTCATTTTTCAATAAAATATATTAATTAAAATATATTGATTTTACGCAATCTATTTTGTACAATATACTTAACTTACGATGATATACATGTCATATTTTAGGGGGTATCCCCCCGTTCTTTTAATACTATATAAGGAGAGATATATGAAATTCTCAAAACGATTATTCACCAAAACAGTTGCTTTAGCTGCTATTTGTGCTTCTGTAGCTACAGCAAGCTTTGCAGCACCACAAGGATCTTTTGATACATCTGAAATCCATGTTACAGGTCAGGCTTCCCGCTCTGTGACACCTACCTATGCAATACTCACATTAGGCATTACAAGTGACAACACCAATATCAATGCTGCTAAATCAAATAATGATCGCATCATGAGCGACCTTATTAGCAGACTTTCAAATTTGAATGTTGCAAAAAAAGACATTTACACGTCCAATATTTCAATTAATCCTACTAGTGATTACCAAGAAGACAAACGCGTTAATACTGGATATAGAGTATCCAACCTTGTAACGGTTAAAATCAACAACTTGGATAATGTAGGTAAGGTCGTAGACGCAGCTGTCAATGCTGGTGCGAATGACATAAATAGTCTTTCATTCCAAAACGACACATCTCAACAGCTATCCGATTCTTTAACTACAGAAGCCATCCAAAACGGCCAACACAAGGCTGAGGTAATTGCTGCTGCTCTAGGCCGCACCTTAGGTCCTGTAAAAACTGTAAACATTAGCAACACAGAAACAAGTACATTCGACCAAGGCTATTATCGCAGTGCCAAAGTGCTTGCTGCAAATCTTAGCACTTCTACACCTGTTGAAAAAGGATCGTTAATCGTATCTCAAGATGCAGATATTGTATACTATCTACAATAACAACAAACATAACAAAAGACCGTATAACATATGATACTAACTATGTTATACGGTCTTTATTTTGTTTTATTTTGTAGTGGATTCTGGCACAACACCTTCGTGAACCGCCACAATGCCACCAGTTAATTCAGTATAGGTAGCATTTTCATAACCTAGAGATTTCCAGATTTCTAAAATCTCGCTTTGATGAGGATAGCGACGCAAGGATTCAGGCAACCAGGCATAGGAGGAATTATCCTTACTTAGTTTGCCTATAATAGGTAATATATAGGAGAAGTAGAAATTATATAATTGCTTAAACCCAAATGCACTTGGCTTAGCCAATTCCAAGACTACCACCTTGCCGCCTGGTTTTACAACGCGTTGCATTTCGGATAGCACTTGTTTAATATCAGGTACATTACGCATTGCAAAGCCACTCATAGCCGCATCAAATGTATTGTCCGCATAAGGCAAAGCCATCGCATCGCCTTGAACCAAATTCACTTGGTCTAACAGATCCGCTTGAGCCATACGCTCACGACCTTGCTCTAACATTTCTGCATTAAAGTCTAATGCTTCTACTGTCAAAGTCGGTTCTTGACGCAATACTTCCTTTGTAAATACACAAGTACCACAAGCTACATCCAGCACATGTTGATAAGGTCCAATATTCATTTCTTTAACGGCGAACTTACGCCAGAAATAATCTTGCCCAAAGCTGAGCAATGTGTTCATCAAATCATAATGTTTGGCAATATTAGAAAATACACCTTGCACAAATTGTTCTTTGTCTTCATACGTGTTAAATTCTTTAGTATTCATGGTACCCACTTTCATAATCAAGAATATCACATGTTGACAGTATACCATAACCAACGATGACATTCTAGAACTTAGAACGATTCTAATATATATACTATATATACAAAGAATTACAAAATGTTCACATAGAAAAAACGCATCATATAATTAGCATTTATCTATTGAATTATAGCAATGTTCGTTGTATAATGACATATGTCTTTTCTATGAGGATTTATTATTTCTCTTCGATAAACGACAGAATTCATTGTTTTATGTAGTCTAATTAAGTATTGGAGTCTATTATGAATCGATTTATGAAATCCATTAATAGAGTCAGCCTCATCCAACAAATCATCATCGGTATGATTATTGGTATTTTGACGGCTCTCTATGTCCCTGATATTGCAAACGAATTATCGCTATTAGGGGTATTATTTGTTGGTGCCCTCAAAGGTATCGCACCAATCCTTGTATTCTTCTTAGTTATCGCGGCGATTAGTAAACATCGCTCCGGACAAAAAACAGGTATGGGCTCCGTAATTACGCTCTATCTATTGGGTACGTTCCTTTCCGCCGCACTTGCCGTACTTGTGAGCTGGTTCTTTCCAACTACATTGCATCTAGCAGCTAGTGCAGCTGATGCAGCACCTCCACAAGGCATTGCGGAAGTCATGAAAACATTACTCAAAAATATCGTTGATAACCCTGTGAAAGCATTAATGTCCGCTAACTACATCGGCATTTTAGGCTGGGCTCTTATCATCGGTGGTGCGCTACGTCATGCACCTATGAATACAAAAGAAGTAATGGAATCTATCTCTCAAGCAATTACGACTGTAGTAGGTTGGATCATCCGCTTCGCACCTCTTGGTATCATGGGCCTCGTGGCTGATTCCATTGCAACAAATGGTATCGAAGCACTTATCAGCTACTTCCAACTTCTCGTATTACTCTTAGGCTCTATGATTTTCGTAGCCTTGGTAATCAATCCACTTTTATCCTTCATCTACTTACGCCGTAACCCATATCCATTGGTGTTCAAATGTTTGCGCGAATCTGCTATCTACGCATTCTTTACACGTAGCTCCGCAGCCAACATTCCTGTCAACCTTGACTTAGCTAAACGTTTGAAACTTAACCCTGATATGTATTCCGTATCCATTCCATTGGGTGCGACTATCAACATGGGCGGTGCTGCAATTACAATTACTGTTATGACATTGGCTGCTGCTCATACATTGGGCATCATCGTGGATGTACCTACAGCTATCCTTTTATCTGTTATCGCTACTATCGGCGCTTGCGGCGCTTCTGGCGTAGCAGGCGGCTCCTTACTTCTCATTCCGTTGGCATGTTCCCTATTCGGTATCTCCAACGATGTGGCTATGCAAGTAGTAGGCGTTGGTTTCATCATCGGGGTATTACAAGACTCCACAGAAACAGCACTCAATTCCAGTACAGATATTCTATTCACTGCCACAGCAGACTATGCAAAACGCGGTTACAACGAAAACTGGGATTAAACCATCATATAGAACAAGACGATCCATGAGGTCGTCTTTTCTTTTTGTGAAAGTTTCCCCTTGCGCCAACTTTCACTAATAATAAAAACAATATGTTTGCTATATTGATTATTTTCAATGTAATGGTATAATAGATTTAATGATAATAACTATTACTAGATATATATAGAAAGGAATCAACATGAAACAATACGATATTATTGTAGTTGGCACAGGCGGCGCAACTATCGTAGCTGATGCAGCTATCAAAAAAGGCCAAAAGGTGGCCATCATAGAAAAAGGTAAATTCGGTGGCACATGCCTAACTCGCGGTTGTATTCCTACAAAGGTTATGGTAACAGCTGCAAATGCTGTGCAAGAGGTAAAAGAGTTTGGCAAAATCGGCGTCAATGTTAGCGAGGCGACGATGGATTGGGATATCGTTTCCAAACGTACATGGCACAAAATTGATGAATCCGCCGGTATCTACGATTACTACAATGCATATGACAATGTAGACGTATACCGCGGTGCCGCTAGCTTTGTATCCGATAAAGTAATGAATATCCACCTCAACGATGGTTCTGGCATCGTAGAAATTACGGCCCCTACCATCGTTCTTGGTACCGGTGGTTATAGTAATGTGCCAAATGTACCTGGTTTACAAGATGCTGGTTATCTTTCTAGTGAAAGCCTCTTTGGCGACAAGTTCCCTAAACAACCATACAAATCCCTTGCCGTCTTAGGCGCTGGTCCCATTGGCGTAGAGTTCGCTCATGTATTTGACTCTGCCGGCACTGACGTAACAATTATTCAGCATAATGTACGCCTGGTACCAAAAGAAGATGCAGATATGTCTGAACATCTCCTTAACAACTATAGAAAACGCGGTATCAACGTGATTCTAAATCAAGATACTGTAGAGATTCGTCAAGAAGATGGTCTTAAAGTTGTAGTCACTAAAGATCGTAGCACTGGTGAAATCACAGAAACTAAGGTGGAAGAAATTCTTGTAGCCGCTGGCATCCGCCCTGCTACCGAAGAGTTACACCTTGAAAATACCGGAATCGAAACATGGCCTAAGGGCTGGATCAAAACAAACGAGTTTCTTGAAACGTCTGTGGACGGTATTTATGCGTTAGGCGATGTGAACGGCGAACCTGCATTCCGTCATCGCGCAAACTACGAAGCGGATATCATTGCACATAATCTATACTTTGCCAAAAATGAAGCAGATTTCCGTTGGGCGCGCTACGACGTGTTGCCAAAGGTTACCTTCTCCTATCCTGAAATTGGTAGCGTAGGTCTTACCGAGACAGAAGCGATTAAAGCCGGCTACAATGTAGGCGTAGGCAAAAACTTCTACTCCTCTACTGCCAAAGGCTATGCTATGGGCATTAATCCTGGTGATGTAAACGACGGCTTTGTAAAAATCGTGGTCGACAAAGATACAAACCATATCCTTGGTATTCACGTAATCGGACCACAAGCCTCTATCCTATTCCAACCATACGTTAACCTTATGAACAGCGGTATAACCCCATTGACAGCCATCAATGAAGAAATCGCATCAGAGCGCACAAAACTATTGCGTAAAAAGGGTATTATGCGCAACATGGATCCTAAATCCGTAATCACCGTAGGTGAAACAATGAGTCCACATCCATCTCTTATCGAGGTTATTATGTGGACACAAGTGTACTACGAAAACCGTTGGTAATCGATTGTACCTAACAAATGAAATAGGGAGTCAACATCATTAGATATTAACTCCCTCCTTTTTACAAAAGAAAAGCCTCACCTTCTCTTTTGAACCGCCCCCTTAATGTTAGACCAAAAATCTTAACGTTAAGGAGGTCGGTTCAATCTAATTGAGATGGTGAGGCTTATTTTATATTATTTTTTATCCATAACGATGTCATGGCCCCATACGAGGTTCGTACGGCGTTTGTCAAAACCTTGATCTGGTTCTGGAGGTAATTTTGTTGCTTTACTTTGTTCAATGTAAGCACCTGTATTACCATCAACAGTTACTACTGTTTTCTTACCATTTTGATGCATCGTTACATAGTAATTAACTTTACCATTGTGAGCTTCAACCTTCCAGCCCTTCATAACAGCATCTGCACCTAATTGCGCTTTAGCAGCTGCTTCTGCTTGAGATGGTTCGATAACTTTATCTTTGTTGAAGATTTCACCAATAACGTGTTTAGGTTTGCCACCTTCACTCATATCGGATTGATTGCCAGTGATGATATCAATCTTCATTTTGTATTCGTGATATTTACTATATCCAGTTACTTTATAAGCATAGGCCAAATCATTGGAATTCAATTCTACAGAGTGCAACGCTGCATTAGGGAAACGATTTTGGAAAATCGTACCAATTTCACTCATTGTCATAACCACAGATTGACCAGGTGCACGTTTAATCGTAATATCTGTGCTTGTTTCTGGTTTAGTCTTACGAGCTTGTGCTTCATACGGTGTAGCTACGGAAAAAACACCAACGGCCAACACGCCAGTCATAACCAAAGATAGTAATTTTTTATTCATTATAATCCTCCCAATAGTAATCGGATTCTACAAACTTGTATTTTCATTTATACTACAGCTAATAAATGCTATAAACCTTCATTAGAGGCTAAACGTTCTTCAACGTCGGTCATCAGTAATTTATAGCAGGTCGCTACTAATGGCACGCCTATAATCATGCCTGTGACCCCCATCAAGCTACCGCCTATAATAACAGCTGCAAAGACCCATAAGCCAGGCAACCCTACAGAGTTACCTACGATTTTTGGATAAATCACATTGCTTTCAATTTGATGCAAAACTTCTAAAATGATGACGTAAATCAAAGCATCCATAGGACTAATGGTAAGCAGTATAAATGCCCCCATCAAGCCACCTACATATATACCCACTAATGGAATTAAACCAGTGAGACCGATAACACAGGCAATGGTCGTAGCATAGGAGATGTTACAAATCCATAATGTAATCCCCACCATGATACCTAAGATCAAGGCATCGATAAACTGTCCTACAAAGAAACTACTAAATGTTTGAACAGCAACCTTGGCCACATAGGTTACGCGATTCATCCACATATCAGATGCATAGGCTTTCAAAATGCGCTTGCCTTGCGACATGAGGCGTTCCTTATCCAGTAGCATGTAAATGGCAAAGATAAGACCTAATGCAATATTTACGGTCCACGATAGGATAGTGCCCATCGTATTCACCACATAGGTGCCACCCTTGGTTCCCCATTCACGAGTGTAGTTAACTACACTTTCACCATTCAATGTATTTAATATCGTAGGATTCGAGGCCAATGGCATGGTATCACTTAAATGGTAAATCCATTGTTGAAAGTCTAGATATAGCTGCGGTGCTGCGGATACGATAAGTGTAATAGAATGCACTAACTGCGGCACAGCCATACGAGCAATAAAGTACACGATGAGACTAATCGTCACAAAGGATAGGATAATACTCAACGGACGCCGAATCTTATACCGCCACCCCGATTCGATACGTGGCCAAAGCCAGCGTTCATAGCGGACGACAAGAATATCGAGAACAAAGGCCATGCAGGCACCTACGATAAGCGGTACAAAAGCCGTTATCAATGCATCGATGCCCGATGCTATATCGCTAATGCGCAAAGCTACTAATATCATGAGACCTGCCAGGATTATCGCACCGATAAGCTCCTTATAATATTTAAATTTTTCCATACTAATAACTCACTTTTACTAAACACATGGTAAGTATTGTACACAATGTAAATGAACGCTATATGACAACGATCAGATTGCATATGTACAGTAGTATTTCTAATAGATTTAGTATAACACAAAAGTCCATCTTATCGCACTCAAAATATATAGAGAGACGAAAAGATGGACTTGTATGGGTTTAGGTTAAATTGAGAGAGCTCAATTTAACGGTGAATGAAAACGTCTACACGAGGAACGTCTTGGTCAGAATCGAAGTAGATGGATTGTACATAGTAATCAGCTTTGCCGTATACGTCTGCTTTAGTTTCAACGCTTGTAGTGCCAAGATCAACTTGAGTTTCACCTTTTGTGAATTGTGTTTGTGGTGTAGCAGCTACAACAGAAATACCCATTGTAGCTACAGCCAATAATGCTACTAATTTTTTATTCATTGTATTATTCCCTCTATTAAACGCCCTTACACACATAAGTTTCTTTAACGATAATTCTATTGTACACAACTCTTCTAAAAAGCCAATATATCGATGATTTATTCTTCATCTTTCACAATGAACCATGCTCGATGGAATACGGCTGGATCCAATACACGAGCGGGGTTTACAGATGTACCAGTCAATGGAATAGCGATTAAGTGACACATTGTTAATGTTGCACCAATAACAAGACCTGCTACGGCAGACATTTTATTGTTCGCAGTCACCCCAAACATAACTTTTCCCACTTGCTTTACTTTGTGTGAAAGCTCATATAAAATTCTATAGAATATGATATACTAGCAATAGAAAGTTGTACATAGTTATAAGGAGGAACCATGAGTAAAACAGCCTATGTAGTACGTCATATCCACTTTGAAAACGCCGGTATTTTAGAACCTTTATTAATAGAACGCGGCTTTACCATAGAATATATTGAGGCCCCCCTTGCTGACTTTAATCAGTACGATGCAACGAAGGCAGATCTTGTCATCGTCTGTGGGGCTCCTATCGGCGCTTACGATGAAAAAATATATCCTTTTTTAACCGATGAAATCAAGTTTATTAAGGACCGTATAGATAGTAAAAAACCGTTACTCGGCATCTGTCTTGGGGCGCAACTTATTTCCCGCATCATGGACGGTCGTGTTGGACCTATGAGCCATGGAAAAAAAGAAATCGGCTTTGGACCATTGCATTTTACTGCCGAAGCTCAACATACACCACTAGTTCTCTTAGGAGATACGCCGGTTCTACACTGGCATGGCGATGAATTTGACATTCCAGAAGGCGCCGTTCGCCTTGCCGAAACGGACCTCTGCCCTAACCAAGCCTTTTCTATCGGCAATCATGTTTTAGGATTGCAATTTCACTTAGAAGCAGATCCGACTGTTATTGAAAGCTGGCTTGTGGGACACTGTGCAGAACTATGCAATGCAGGCATTGATATTTTTAAGATTCGAGAAGATGCACAAACCTTCTCCGAATCCCTACCTGCTGCAGGCAAAAAAGCTATGACCGCATGGTTAGAAAGCAATAGTTTATAATTAATCTTATAAACATACTACAGCCTCAGTCTATCTGGGGCTTAGTCATGTGCGTATACATATAAAAGAGGCATCGACCACTACTGGCCGATGCCTCTTTATATTCATATATATATCCCTTACATATATACGTGAAATTGATAATTATTGTAAATAACACGTTCCCCAACGTATTATTTATTCCACATTTATATTTTATCCTATCAACATTTTCTAATCAAGTATAAATTAATAAATTTTTAGTAAACTATTTTAAAATTTTTGATATACTTATACCACCTTATGCTGCCATGAGCCACCAATAAATCGTATATAGGCACAAATAAGCCGTAACGATTGATCTAAACATAGAGAAATCCATGCCCCATATAAGCCTAGACCTAATGTAATACATAGCACATAAGTAATGATTGGGCGAATAACGGCAACGCTAATTAATGAATACTTCATGATATAAAAAGTATCACCTGCACCTTTCAAGACCCCAGCAAAGACCTGTTGTAATGCTTGAGGAAAAGCAGCGATAGCCATGATGCCCATCAACGCTGTAGCCAGTGTGACAACCTCACTTTCACGAGTATAGGCTTGTACAAGCAAATGGCCTGCACTAATGAATATAAGGCCGCTAACAAATCCTACAAAGAGTCCCATGCGAGCACCGATACGACCAAAAGCCTTCGCTAAATCCGACCGTTTATGACCCAAGTTTTGACCTGTATGAGAGGCGCCGGCAAAGCCAAGGCCCATGGCGAAGTAATAGAATATATCCATCAAGTTCATACACACATAATGTGCAGCCAACGGTACGGCACCAAGGGATGCCACAATCATAGTATATGTATACATACCAAAACGTTCAAAGAACTGTTCCCCTAAGGAGCTGCCCCCTACGTGGAACACCGTATGAAGTACGGAACGCTCAAAGCGCCATTTTGACGAATGCAACAAGGTGAGACCAGTCTTTGTATGTCGCGAGATAGCCCGCAACAACAAAGCTGCGATAACGGCACTACTGATGAGCGTCGAAATACCGGCCCCCATGACACCAAATTCTGGAAAAAAGGCAATACCATAGATTAAGAAGAAATTCATAATCGTATTTAAGATATTCCCCACCACATTGGATTTAAAGATAACCTTTGTATTGCCATACCCGATGAGGGCGCCCCCTACAATTTGACTAAAGGACTGGAACACAAGGCTCATGACAATGAATCGACCATACCAAACAGCCGTTTCAATATACCCATCCTCTGCGCCGGTAAATCGCAAAATATGCTCTAAATTAAATAAACATATTGCAAGCAAGGGAATATAAATTAAAAAGTTCAGTAGAATCGATTGCTTGAGCACTGCATTCATGCCATCTACATCACCTTCACCATGACGGCGAGCAATAATTGCAGTTACTGCAATCGATAAGGCACGGCAAATGACGAGCATAACCATTGCTGGTTGCCCCATAATGCCTACCGAAGCCAGTGCGGAGGCCCCTAAGGAACCTACCATAGCCAAATCAATGGCAGTCATCAACTGCATCATGAGCCCTTGCAAGGTAGCAGGCCATGCAATTTTTAAGTATTTACTATATAAGTTTTTTGTAGTATCTACCGGTCCCAGTCGATCTTTCATCGGTAATATGGTATCTACTGAAAACCAGCGTTGTAATGATGTTAACATAATGATTCCCTATAACAAACCCAAAGAGATTACATTAAACTTTCCACAATATCACCGTATTATATCATATAACATATGAGATGTCATTCATATGTTATGCAATTTAACTAATAACTTATATCAAAAATGCAAAGAACCCTCTTGCATACATCTTATACCCAACAATGTATAAGTATCGTAGTTAAGAGGGTTCTTTATTTTATTCCAAGATTATTGTATCTTTAAAACTTGATTTTTATTATCAATTATTTATTACTTAGCCTTTGGATGCTAACAATTTATCTACCGCTGCTTTCAAATTATCTAAGCCCTTCTTCGTTTCTGCCAATTCACGACGTTGTTGTTCGTTCTCAGCTTCTAACGTAGTCAGACGAGCCGCTTGATCAGCGATAACATATTTTTGTTCTGTATTTTCTTTTTTATTGATTAATAGCTTGGCTTGTATTTGCATTAGATACATTCAACTGAGCTACATTCACTGCATCGGTTGGTTCTGTACCAGGCGCACCTCCTTTAATTTGGTTATTACCATTATTGAGGCCATCCTTCGTTAAGGATGCAGGATTAGCTGGTGTTGCTCCAACTGCTGGCGTAATGGTAATACCGTTACCATTCATTACCGTTGTATTGCCAGTCGCAATATCCTTAAATGTAGCAGACGTCATATTTGTAAGCTCAGGATTTACGGCATAACCGATAGATATACATAGTGAGTATGCCTTCATCAATTCATACTTCACTAACAGATGTTTTTCGTACAGAAAATACAAATGTACTTTGTGCAAAAGCTAGCCGAATTTTGCTATGCAAATTTTGCATATATGCCCTATAAATCTCTTGCGCCTCTTCCACAGATACAATATCAAAGATAATTCCATCCCCAATAGGCAATTGACTCAGTCTAGGTAAATCGGCCGTAATAACACTACCGATTTTTGTATAGCCCCCCGTCGTTTGCCGATCTGCCATGAGGATGATTGGATTCCCATCAGACGGGACTTGAATGGACCCAAACACAGCGCCATCCGATATGATATCGGCGCCGTCGATGTGTTCAACAGGAGCTCCATCTAATCTAAATCCCATGCGGTCGCATTGGATGGTCAATGTATAAAGTTCACTGCTAAAATTATGGATACCTGTTTCTGTAAAACACTTAGCTTGCGAGCCCAGTACAACTCGTAGCGGTTCGTGACATTCACGACCGCCCCGATTAAATAGGACTGTATTAAATAAATGATTTGATTCTCTAATATAGTCGCAGATGATAGTATCGTGGCTGCAGTCCTTCAAACGTACTTCATCGCCCGCTGCTAGAGGACGGCCCTCAAATCCACCGATATTCGCCTTTGTATGTGTCGCTACGCTGCCATTGATTTCTGGTACATCGATGCCGCCAGCGAAGGAAATATACATGCGCACCCCACATTGGCTAAAGCTACCAGAGATGACATCGCCGTCATGACAGACAAAGGGAATGTACCGTGGCACCTCAACATTATTAATGGTAGGCCTCATGTCGGCGCCTGTGAAAGCAACAATGCATGTGCCTTTCATCTTCAGCGTAGGGCTGAGGACAGTGCACTCCAAAGCCCCTACGGGCGTCGTATTCCCTACGAGGGCTTGGCCGATAGCATAACTTTCACCATCCATAGGACCGGCCACGGGCATACCATATTGTTGAAAGCCTACGCGCCCTCCGTCTTGCACAGTGGTCATCATACCAGGCGAGACCACCTCAAATGACGCATTCTTACATTCACTTGCCACCACGGAGGTCACCTACCTTTACATGATGTACAACGGGCTTAAAAGAAGTGCCCAATTTCTTAATACAGTGGAACGCACTTTCATCAATAGGAACATAGCGCACATAATCGCCCGCCTTGAGAAGAGCCGCCTGTTCTCGCGACTCATCGTACATGGACAGAGGCGTGCGTCCTATAATTTGCCAGCCTCCAGGAGAATCCGATGGATAGGTGCCGGTCTGCTCACCCGCGATGCCTACGGATCCTGCCGGAATATGCGTGCGCGGTGAGGACAAACGAGGTGTAGCGATGCGCGGGTCCATGCCACCCAGATACGTAAAGCCTGGAATAAAGCCCATCATATACACGAGATAATCCGTACTGCTATGAATGCTCACCACATCGGCCTCGGTTAAGTGATTATGAGAGGCTACAAATCCAAGGTCTGGGCCAAATTCACCACCATAGACGGTCGGTATTTCTACGACCTTCACCAGTTCACTTTCATCAGTCCTAATAGGCTGCATACATATAGGTTCAAGAATGCGGCACAGCTCAGCATAGGTGTAACGCAATGCATCATACTGAATGAGAAGCGCACAATAGGTGGGCACTATCTCAATAATTCCCTCTAAATGAAGGCTTTCAATACCCGCCACGGTCTGACGGATACGCTGATTAGTCTTAGGGTCAATAACTTGACCAAATTCGATGGAGATAGCACTATCCCCAACCGGAGAAATTGTGGGATTCATACGTGCCCCCTAACCTAATAATTTCACAATACCTTGCAAGGATGTAACACCGATATAGGCGGTCACAAGCACGACAATCCAGCCCGTATAGAATAGAACCGGATTATGCTTATAGTCCCCTACGATATTCGTCTTGCGCGTTGCCAATAGCATAACGGCTAATGTAACAGGCAAGATCAACCCGTTCACCGAGCCCGCCACGATTAACAGCGTAGCCGGTTTGCCGATAAAGATAAGAATGCAAGTGGACACGAAGATGAATGCCATGATGGTCAATTTTTCATACCGTTCCACAACCTTAAACAAGGTTTTAAGGAAGGACGCCGATGTATAGGCAGCGCCCACAACAGATGTCAACGCAGCACAGAAGAACACGATACCGAATAGTTTATGACCGATTTCACCAGCACCGAGTAAGAATGCGGAACCTGCGGGGTCCTTTGGATCTAGTACAAAGCCCATGGATACTACGCCAAGTACGGCTAAGAATAGCAATATACGAACGATGGCGTCTACAGACATACCCATGAAGGCAGCGCGACGTACATCCTTTAAATGTTCACGACCTGTGATACCTGCATCAATCAAGCGATGTCCGCCGGAGAATGTAATGTAACCACCTACGGTACCACCGATAAGGGTAATTGTAGCTAGCCAAGGATAATTTGTTGGCACGAGGGCATGCGTTGCAGCCTCTGCTACAGGAGGATTTGTGGAAAACGCTACATAACCGATGAGGACGAGCATCACAGTGCCCAATAACTTCGCCGTGTTATCGAGGACGCCGCCCATTTTAGGGGATACAAATAATAAAATCCCCAAGATACCGCTGATGGCCGCCGCCGTCGTCGTATCGATACCAAATACGATGTTAAGGCCCATGGACGCACCGCCAATATTGCCGATATTGAACGCAAGGCCCCCAAGCGAGATCAAGAACGCTACTGCATAACCAAGCCCTGGCAATACTTTATTCGCAATATCTTGGCCCCGCATTTGGGATATGCCGATGATGGTCCACACATTGAGCTGTGCAATGATGGAGAAAATAACGGACACCACAATGGCGAACGCAAAATCCGCCTTTAACTGGCCTGTAAACGCCGCCGTTTGTAACATAAATCCTGGCCCAATGGACGACGTGGCCATCAAAAACGCTGCCCCTAAGAGGACAGATAAACTCGCTTTACCTGTAATCGGTTTCATACTGACTCCTTTTATCTATTCTGATTCTATCAATTCTTGTACAATCGATTGTAATCTATCGATTCTGAAAATTCGCTACCACGACACCTGTCTTAGTGAGGCCTTCACGAATATACTTTGTGAAAGCTATCGCTTTTGGATTATCGCCATGGACGCATACGGAATCGGCTGCAATATCGATTGTTTTGCCCGTATTTGTTACGACCTTGCCTTCTTGCACCATCATGAGCACTCGTTCTAATGCCTCTTGTGGGTCTTTTACGAAAGCCCCCTCTTCCGTACGGGGCACCAAGGTGCCTTCCTCTGTATAACCTCGGTCTGCAAAAACCTCTTGAATCACAGGAATACCTCGTCGCTCCGCCTCTTTGGCTATATAACTACCGCTGAGCACCATAGCGCGAACATTGGGATTGACCGCTTGCAATCCATCTAGCACTGCATCGGCTAGGTCCGGCGTTACACACGCCATATTGTAAAAGGCACCATGCAATTTCATGTGCTGTAACTCAACGCCATATTGATGACAAAAGGCTTGCAATGCACCGAGTTGATACACCATATAGGCTCGTGCCTCATCAGAACTCAACGCCATCTTGCGGCGTCCAAAGCCCATCAAATCGGGATATCCCGGATGGGCCCCTACGGCTACGCCCTTCTCTTTGCACATCTTAACGGTGGCCTCCATAATGAGAGGATCGCCAGCATGCCAACCACAAGCCACATTGGCACTAGTGACGTGATTTAATACCTCACTATCCATGCCCAAAGTATAATTGCCAAAGCTTTCACCTAAATCGCTATTTAAATCTATATAATGTGACATCACTATGCTCCTCTCATTCTTCATCTTTTCTTTAAATTCTATAGAATATAGTAACATGATTATACAAAATATATTAATACGTTATCAATGATTTTTGTCATGTATACAAAATTCATGTAATAACGCAAAAAAGCACTCGACGTAATGTCGAGTGCTTTCACTATCAATAGGACTATTGTTATATTCATGTATATGGAGAGAGTTGTAAGGGATTCAATGAAAGGGGCAATAGCCTACCGATTATTTATTGTCCTTGGATGTAGCATCATCAGCTTGTTTGCTGTCTTCTGCAGATTTGTCATCATCGGATTTAGCATCGGATGTGTTAGCAGCATCCTTGTCGCTTATCACGATGTGACCATCTACAACATCAGCCAACAAGTGTTTCGCATCGATGTGATCCAAGTAGTAGTCTGTTACATTATCACGAATTTCGGATTCGATAACACGGCGTAATGGACGAGCGCCCATAGTTTTATCGTAACCTTGTTCCATCAACAAATCTTTAGCTGTGTCAGTTACATCTAAGGTAATTTGTTTTTTAGCCAAAGTTTTGTTAACTTGGTCGAGCATCAAATCAACGATTTTCTTCAAATCTTCTTTGCTCAATTGATTGAATTCGATAACAGCGTTGAAACGGTTCAAGAATTCAGGACGGAAGAATGGAGCGATGCGTTCCATTACATCCACTTTGTTTTCATCGTCATTATCTTGACCATAACCAAAACCCGCGTTAGAAGTAGCAATGATAACAGTATTTTTGAAGTTTACTGTATTACCTTGACCATCTGTTAAACGACCATCGTCCAATACTTGAAGAAGTAATGTAATAACTTGAGGATCTGCTTTTTCGATCTCGTCGAATAATACGATAGAGTAAGGATTACGACGAACGCGTTCAGTCAATGTGTTGGAGTTATCTTCGTAACCAATATAACCAGCTGTAGCACCAATCAATTTAGAAACCGCTGTGCGGTCGCTGTATTCGGACATATCCAAGCGGATGATAGCATCTTTGTTACCAAACATATCAAGTGCTAATTGTTTAGCCAATTCTGTTTTACCCACACCAGTAGGACCTACGAATAAGAAGCTCCCGATTGGACGGTTACCTTCGTCAAAGCCTGCACGGTTACGACGAATAGCTTTAGATACAGCTTCTACTGCTTTATCTTGGCCGATGACATGAGCTTGTAAACGAGATTTCATATCTTTCAAGCGTTCAATATCGGATGCACCCATTTGAGATACAGGGATACCTGTCATTCTTTCAACGGCTTCTGCTACATCGTTAACCTTAGCCACTACCTTTTGATTTTCTGTATGGTTATCAAGCTCTGCTTGTAACTTTTGAATACGCATTTTTTCATTAATCGCAGATTCATAGTCTTCTTTTTGAGCATATTCCTCTTGTTTTGCTTTGGCATCAGCAATATCTGCTTCCAATGTTTTAATATCTGTTACAGGATGTTGAGATGCCAAGTGAGCTGCTGTTACATCGATTAAATCAATGGCTTTATCAGGCAAGCTACGTTGTGGAATATACTGTACGGAATAATCTACAGCTGCTTTCAACACCGCATCTGGCAATTCAATATTATGATGCGCTTCGTACAATGGACGAATGCCTTGTAGAATTTTAAAAGTATCTTCTGCAGATGGTGCGTTTACCTTTACTTCATTAAAACGACGAGCAAGTGCTGCGTTTTTCATGATTGTGTTACGGTATTCATCTTGTGTAGTAGCACCGATAACTGTTAATTCACCGCGGGACAAAGCAGGTTTCAAAATATCTGCCAAGCCTTTGGAGCCTTGACCATCACCGGTGGAACCAGCGCCCAAGATTTGATGGATTTCGTCGAAGAACAAGATAATATTACCAGCGGCCTTAACTTCTTTAATAAGGTTTTGGATATTTTCTTCGAAGGAACCACGATATTGAGTACCAGCTTCCAAACCGGAAATATCGATGGAAATGATTTCTTTATTTTTAATCGCTGCTGGAACATCACCATTTACGATTGCTTGTGCCAAGCCTTCTACAACTGCTGTTTTACCAACACCAGCATCGCCGACTAGAACTGGGTTATTTTTTGTACGACGTGCTAAGATTTCAGCAGTTTCTTGAATTTCTTTGTTACGACCGATAACAGGATCAAGCTTACCGTTACGAGCTTCATCTGTTAAGTTCGTACCTAAACGAGCAAGGATACCATCCTTTTTCATTTTGCCTTGTTGAGCTGCAGCTTGTGCTGCTTGGATTTCTTCATTAGTAGGTAAATGACCTGTTTGACGATAATAAGCAAACTCTTCAGGAGTTACTTCACGACCATTTATTTTATAACGACGATTTTCTGTGGAATAACCACCCATGTTACCCATCAATTGATTGAACAAATCATTCATGCTACCAAAATCGCTGCCAAAGTTATTGAAGTTGTTGTTCATATAAATTACCTCACTTTCTCACTACAAGTATATCTATTTGACCTTTTAAGACTCTTTAATTTCTTGCTTTATTTCTAGGTTTCTTTAACCTTATGTCATTATAATAAGCTCATTAAGTCAAAAAGTCAATAGGTCAAATTAAATATTTTTGACTTTTTTTGACTTTTATTATAACTAATTTGATTTATATGGTAAAAACATAGGTAAAACCTAGAATATTCTTATACAACATATAATACACAAACTATTTTTTCATTCAATATAAATAAATGCCCTATAGTTAATAATCATCAACTATAGGGCATTTATTACTTAATTAATCGTCCTAATACAAATTATATTTCGCGGCTCAAGATTGAAAATTCTATTAAAGTTTTCACAAAAGAGATTCCACTTACAAAATACAACTTCCACAAAAGAGAATAATGAAATTCTGGATATTCTAGGCTATCACTAGTTAATGCAAATAGTAACCACAGTGTATATACTATCAAAAATATTGAAAGCCATAAGTGCTTATATCCGCTTGAAAATATCTTAATTTTGTGCACCATACTTCTTATAATAGCCTTATCCGAATCTAAAGGTAATTCTTGGTTACAATAGATTTTATTTTTAATATTTTTCTCAAAACTAATACAAATCAGTGCTATAGCAGTTGTTATAGAAATAACCGTTAATAAAGCTATAAGCAAATCTCGATAATTATTAGTTAATGCTAAATAATCTACACTACCACCAACACCTGTAACAACTGCAATTCCTATTGATGTTGGAATCACATAGCTTATTATCGACAACTCTTCAAGCCAACAAAAAAATAAATATAAATACCTATTTTTCTTTAGAAGTAGAATTTGCCTATATTGATATGAATAATACCAACTAGCTACCTTATATAGCAATACACTACAAACAATAAACAGAAATAATAAATATAAATAAATGGCATTTTCAACACACTCTAGAATCTCCATATTACCCTTTTCTATCGTCTATAACGAATAATATTTCTACTATAGTAATACTCTTCATTTGTTTAATAAGTATATTATTATTGATCAATAAAATCTAATAGTAACACCGACTATTGTACATCCCAAAATAAAAAAAACAATTCCTAATAAAGCTATTCTGATAGCCCAACCACGGTAATAATTTCCCTTTACTTCATTTGAATCATCCATAATATTATATTCACTTTGTGACAAATATGAAAGAAATGCTACTCCCGCAGAACAAGCAGCCCCTAGAGAATAAGAAATTAGCGATAATACAATTCCTGATATCCATTTAGTAAATTCAGTTGTCACTATCGCACCTAAAAACGCAAGTATCGCAATAGCAGCACCTCCATTCAGCATCAAAATAATCTTTATACTAGCATTCGCAAAGCTTTGTAATACAGACATACCTGTTGGTATTGTGGTTTGTAATATCGTTTTTATTAATTCTAAGCTTTGAGCTTCCGTTAAATTCTCAAAAATTTTTTCCAATAAATCCTTCATAATTTTAACCTCTTGATTATTTTACTAATAAATTCTACAAAAAGCGGATAGCTCATTACGAACTATCCGCTTATTTCTTTGGTGATCCAGGAGGGATTCGAACCCCCGACCCACGGCTTAGAAGGCCGTTGCTCTATCCAACTGAGCTACTGAACCATGTGGATTCCCTATATAATTATCTATTATAGTATAAATTATGTACTATGTATCGTCAACTACACCCTATCTTAGTATACCCTAAAAAAGGCAAAAAAAAATGGAGCGGGTGAAGGGAATCGAACCCTCGCGACCAGCTTGGAAGGCTGGGGCTCTACCATTGAGCTACACCCGCAAATAAAAAATGGTCGGAGCAGCAGGATTCGAACCTGCGACCCCCTGGTCCCAAGCCAGGTGCGCTACCAAACTGCGCTATGCCCCGTCATTAATTACTTGCTAATTATAGCAAACCTGGTAGTTGATGTCAACCACTACTTTTGCTGAGTTTTACTCAATTGTGAGTACCTCTCTGCAACGAAAATTATTATATCATCGGACCACTATTCTGACAAGTGTTTTTTTAACTTCATTAAAATTTTATGTAAAAAACATGCACCCCGTAGGATGCATGTTAAAAATCATATTTTGTTTAGTTAAAATTAACCTTCGTAATGACCGTCTTCAACGATTTGAGGCTTTTTTGCAATGCCTTGTTTAACAGCTACTTCAGCAACTGCTTTTGCCACTGCAGGAGCTACGCGAGGGTCGAATACAGATGGCATGATGTTTTCATCATTCAATTCGCTGTCTGGAATCAAGTGTGCCAATGCGTCGGCAGCAGCCAATTTCATTTCGTCAGTGATTTTGGATGCGCGAACGTCGATAGCGCCGCGGAAGATACCAGGGAATACAGCTACGTTATTGATTTGGTTAGGAGCGTCGGAACGGCCTGTACCTGCGATGCGAATGCCAGCTGCTTTCATATCAGCGTATGTTGCTTCTGGGTTAGGGTTCGCCATAGCGAATACGATAGCGTCATCAGCTAAGTTTTCCAAGATTTCTTTTGTGAAAGCACCTGCTGCGGATACGCCAAGAAGGATGTCAGCGCCTTTAGCGTTTTCAGCCAAGTTGCCATGTTTTTCTTCAAGGCCAAGCATATCAATCAATTCAGTTTGCAAGGAATCAAGGCGTTTGTAATCTTTGTGCAATACGCCAGAGGATACCAATACGGTAATATCACGAGCACCTGCAAGGTATAACAAACGAGCGATGTTTGCACCAGCTGCACCAGCACCGTTTACTACGATTTTAACTGTAGCTAAATCTTTTTTAACGAGGCGAAGAGCGCCTTTTACACCAGCTAAACATGCGATTGCTGTACCATGTTGGTCATCATGGAATACAGGGATTTCCAATTCTTCTTTCAAACGATTTTCAATTTCGTAGCATTTAGGAGAAGAAATGTCTTCTAAGTTGATACCAGCAAAGTTCTTTTGCAACAATTTTACAGTATTAATCAATGTATCAGCATCTTTAGTATCTACTACCAATGGAATGCAGTCTACATCGCCAAATTTTTTGAATAATAAGGATTTACCTTCCATTACAGGCAATGCGGCAGCAGCGCCGATATCGCCAAGGCCTAGTACACGAGTACCGTCGGATACAACGGCAACCATGTTAGAGCGGCAAGTTAATTCGAAGGATTCTGCTTCATTGTCTTTAATACGCAAGCATGGTTCTGCTACACCTGGTGTATAAGCAACAGATAAATCATGAGCGTCTTTTAATTCATATTTAGTTCCTACTGTGAGGAAGCCTTTTAATTCACGTTTTTTTTGTACTGCTAATTCACGTACGTCCATAATAATTCTCCTTTGTGGATGACAACGGACACAATAGTTTCTTGGTATTAATTATTAATACCCTTTACAAGTTCATTATACAAAATCAGAAACAATAATACAAGATTTTTCGATATAGTTTTTCGAAAATTTTAGAATTAATTATGAATTCATATCCTTAGCATTAATTACATGTCCACAAATAATTAAGCATTTTAAACAATCTAGGCTTTCACAGATGGCAAATTGCGTCCGTAGAAGATTTCTGTCATTTCTTGTCGCAATTGTTGTTTAATTTGCTTAATTTCTCGTTCGCTTAATTCCGCTTCGGTAATGCCGAATAAGTAATTATCCAAATCGAAATCCTTGAGCATCATCTTAGTGTGGAAGATATTTTCTTGGTACACGTTCACATCGATCATATTGTACAAATTGCGCGTTTTCGCATTAATGTAATTTTGAATGGAGTTGATGCGATGGTCGATGTAGATTTTCTTACCCGATACGTCGCGCGTAAAGCCACGCACATGATAGTCCAATGTCAAAATATCCGAATCAAAGCTATTGATCAAGTAATTGAGGGCCTTTAGCGGAGAGATTTGACCACATGTGGACACTTCGATATCGGCGCGGAATGTACTAATCCCCTTGTGCGGATGGCTTTCAGGGTACGTATGAACTGTAAGATGGGATTTATCCAAATGCATAACCACATCTTCTTTTTCAATTTCTTCTTCAGAAATCAAAATCGTCACCGATGCCCCTTGTGGGTCGTAATCTTGTTTCGCAATATTTAAAATGTTAGCACCGATAATATGACTCACTTCCGTCAAAATATTCGTCAACCGTTCCGCGTTATATACTTCATCAATGTATTGAATATACTGCTTCTTTTCTTCCTCCGTACGAGTATAACAAATATCATAAATATTAAAACTCAACGTCTTCGTGAGATTATTAAACCCATATAACTTCATTTTAGGCTTTGCCTTAACTGGTGTATCCATGATATGCCATAACCCTTTCCATGCATAGACTTACTATTTTTTTGTGAAAGTCATACAAAACGCAGCTTTCACACATATACTATATAATATCCTGTTTATACACAAATTCTACATCAAAGGCGCCATCTTCGTAGGTGACGATGGCAAAGGTACCACCCGACCCATCCCGAGGCAATGCAATGCTCCCCGGATTCACAAAAAGGGTATCCCCTATATGTTTAGCCTCGTGAAAATGGCTATGTCCACACACGATGAGGCGCGCCCCCATAGCATTGCCAATGTGTATCAATTCTTGTGCTCGTTTACAATATGATACCTCATGACCATGGGTCATGTAAATATAGGTATCTTCTAAGAAAATCAGTTGTTCCTTAGGCTCTAAGGGCTGCACGCGGTCATTATTGCCGCGCACTGCATAGACCGGCACATCCGTGCGCGTTTGCATATACCGCGCATCGTCGCCGTAGTCACCTGCGTGTAGCCACATGTCGATATCTTGGTCCATCGTTGCATCTAACGCGAGATCAATGGTGTCCAAATAACCATGTGTATCACTAATAATACCTATTCGTTTCATTTGTTCACCTTTGCTACCAATTGTTGCAATGCCTTACCACGATGACTAATGGTTTCCTTCGTATCGATATCGAGCTCCGCCATGGTTTTACCAAATTGTGGAACAAAGAAATATGGATCATAGCCAAATCCATTGGCACCAACCGGAGAATCATGAATTTCACCATCACAATAGGCTTCGGCCGTCACGCTAGCACCGTCCGGATGTACCAAAGCTAAAGCGCATACATAGTGCGCCCTTCTATCCGATTTACCTTGTAATTCGTGAATTAATTTTTCATTATTTGCTTCATCATCGCCATGAACGCCCGCATAGCGTGCGGAGTATACGCCAGGTGCCCCATCAAGAGCATCGACAGTGAGCCCCGAATCATCAGCTAAGCACGGCAATCCTGTTTTTTCGCTATAGTATTTCGCTTTGAGGATGGCATTTTCCATAAAGGTTGTGCCAGTTTCTTCTGGTTCTGGAACGTCCACTATATCTTTCACAGGCACACAGGTAATGTTCATATGAGAAAAAGCCCGTTCAAATTCGCGGATTTTTCCCTTATTGCCCGTTGCTAATACAATACGTTCCATATTATTGTTCTCCTTCAGCGGTTTGAGTCGGTGCATCAGGATACACCTTGCCAATCTTGTCCGCTACAGAGCCGAGTACATTGCGTTGCACAGCCATTAATTCGTCGGTAGCAGATTCTGCAAGATCTAATAATTGGTTAAGTTCATCGCGGCTAAATGTGCCATGTTCACCCGTACCTTGTACCTCGATAAGATTACCCGCACCGGTGCGCACCACGTTCATGTCCACTACGGCAGCGCTATCCTCTTCATAGCAAAGGTCTGTAATAGGACCTTCTGGACCAATGCCAACGGAAATAGCGGCACAGAAATCGGTAATAGGGAATTTACCAAAGCCACCAAATGTAAAATCGATAGCATCCACAAGAGCTACAAAGGCACCTGTAATGGATGCCGTACGCGTACCGCCATCGGCTTGGATAACATCGCAGTCTACGGTGATGGAGCGCTCTCCTAAAGCCTTTAAATCTACAACGGCGCGCAACGCACGACCGATTAAGCGTTGAATTTCAACGGTACGGCCTGTTTGTTTACCTCGAGCGGCCTCACGGCTTACCCGTGTTTTTGTAGAACGTGGCAACAAGGAATACTCTGCAGTCACCCAGCCTTGACCGGAACCTTTTAGCCAGCGCGGTACATTTTCCTCGATAGTAGCTGTACAAATAACCTTTGTTTTACCACATTCGATAAGTACAGAGCCTTCTGCATATTCTGTAAAATGTCTTGTTATTTTAATCGGTCTCAATTGGCCTGCTGTTCTATTATCACTGCGCATAACAACGCCCCCTTTATATCTAGTATACCCATTCTGAACCGTTCATTATAGGATATGTATCACAATAGAAACGCCCCTCACACGAGGGGCACTATCTCGTTTATTCTATTATATCATGAACAATGGGTCCCATTCGACAGGCTAAATCTCAACTTGACCCTGTCCCATAGGGTCCACCACTACATAGCGATTAAGACCACCTTGCTCTTTCATGCGACGCGCTTCTTCGAAAGCATCTTCGCGCGTAGCATCATCGGCCTGCCACGGAATAAACATGGCGTACACACTTTGCTTTGCATAGGGCCCATAATTACCATAGGATTCGATACTATGCCAACCAATTTTATCCGGATAGAGGCGCACTGTTTCACGGCGCTCTTCTTGAATACCAGATTCGTCGTAATACACAGAATAATCACGCATCCATCTATTCTTGTGTCCGATGAGTTCATCTCGTGCTATTTCCTCACGACGCGCCCATTGGTCCTTCCATTTCAAAATAAGATCATCAATATATCTCGTTACATCAGCCGACTGATGTTGTTCTACATAGTTGGGCTCGATAACGCGACTGTAATCTAACCCAGCCATTGATAAAATGATACCTGTATTTACATACGGCAAGGCCTCTTGTACAGAATAGCCACCTTCAAGGACTGCAATATCTGCCTGCAATAAATCCACTAATTCTGCATAGCCCTTAGCAGTCACATTCATATTAGCTAACGGATCAGAGAAATGGTTATCCTGTCCCGCTGAATTGATGACGATATCCGGTTTAAATTCATGTAGAATCGGCAATACAAGTTCGCGCATCACCTTTAATAAACCTTCATCACCCGTGCTAGGAGGTAGTGGAATATCTATGTTAGCACCAACGGCTTGAGGTCCGCCGAATTCATCCATAAATCCGGTACCCGGATATAAGGTTCGTCCATCTTGGTGAAAGCTTATATACAAGGTATCCGGATCGTGATAGAACATATCTTGCGATCCATCCCCATGATGTACATCAGTATCGACGATGGCCACCCGTTTCACACCATAGGTTTGACGTATATGTTGAATCATGACAGCTTCAATATTGATGGTACAGAATCCACGGATGCCATGAACCATAGCCATCGCATGATGTCCTGGTGGTCTAACGAGGGCAAAGGCCCGATCAACTTCACCTCGTAGCACCGCATCAGCTGCTGCAATGGCACCACCAGCCGATACGCGATGTGCATCGGTTACCCAAGATACTAAATCAGGGGCCCCAACGTGAACTCGTTCTATCACATCCCAGTCGGCTACGATAGGATTATATTCTCTAATATTCGGCACATCGAGCAATCCTTCTTCCACGATTTGATCCCGCGTATAGAGCAACCGTTCTTGTCGTTCTGGATGGGTAGCAGAAATTTTCCAATCAAAGGCAGGGAAAAATACGAGGCCTAATAAAGGATGTTCTATTGTGCTAGCCTGTACGATTCCATTTCGCACACGGTAACTGTCCTTATGATTCCACATAGTCGCTCACCCCCGATTTCAATTGTACTTTCACAGTAATAATACGTTCCATTGATTGCCATCCGTCAACAACAGGAAAATCTTCAATACTAATCGTTTCTATAGCAGGCATTGTACCTTGAGGTACAAGACCTTGTTCCTGAGCAGCCTCGCGCAGTAATCCATAAGCTACTTTTGCGACAGCGTCAGCAGAATGCAAAGAGCTACTTTTATCTTGAATGCCCAGTTCTGGCACTACCATAGTACGACGTTTTGTATCGACGTGAACCGTAATCGCCATCGTATGGTTAGCCACACCAGCACCGATGGCATTAGCCACGGCCGCATCAGGCGGAATATGAACAGGCAATCCTAGTGTATCTCCAATAATAGGACCTAAGCTAGCAGCTGTACCACCGACAATAACAAGCTGGGCCGGTACAAATGGGTCTAAATGCACGATATCGGCCACTACGTAGATAGGTCTTTTATTTTCCTTTGCCACGACCGTATCAATCCCTTGCTTTACAACACGGACGGCTTCATCTACGATGCATTGAGCCATAGTGTTAGCATCGATAGTCGTATCAATTTGTGCTATCGCTTTATATGCCTGTTGTTCATCACCATAATGAGCTTTACCAAGCACGATGAGCGCATCCCCTAATGTAGGGATAGTGCCGCCCAATGCGACGGATGGGCCGAGCCGTTCAGGGCCAACCATGAGTTCTCCATCTTCATAGCGCACCGCAGATTCACCGCCAATGCCCACCGAGGTAACCGCAAAGGAGCGTACCGCACTTGGATATTCACGAATGGATACGCCCTCCTTTGTCATCAGTGGTTTGCCCTGTTTCCACAAAGAAATATCCGTTGTAGTCCCACCAATATCAAGGGCCACCGTATAGGCCTCTTTAGTGCTGCGCAATGCTTCCAAGCCAAGTACCGTTGCAGCTGGTCCTGTAAATACAGTTTCTACAGGAATGGATTCCACCGTATCTATCGGTAGCGAACCACCGTCAGCTTTCAAAATGTATACAGGTGCCGTAATGTGAAAGGTATCTAATGCGTGGTAAACAGCGTTTTTAAATTCCTTAAATACAGAGGCCACGGCGCTATTAAAATAAGCACTAATGGTGCGACGAGGAAAATTTAGATTACCACTCAAGGAGCTCCCCGTCGAAATAGTATCATACATAGCACCAAGAGCATTTGCAATGTCTAGCTCTTCCTTCGGATTGCGAACACCAAATTTTGCGGATACAGCAGCCAAATCGGTACCACTCTTAGCTTGCACCATGTTCGCTAGTTGATTAGTCCCCTCTACATCTGTACGTTCCACCACGATGCCACGATGGTCCGTATACCCTTTAAGATACACAGGTCTTACAGGGAATATATCATCTACATTGCGCCCTGGCCCCGCTACTACATAGAGATCTACAGGCTGTTCTTTATGCTCCACAATTGTATTTGTCACTACCGTAGTGGATAGCGTTACCTGTTCTATTTGTGCAGGATTCGCACCATTCATCACCGCACCTAAGGCATCCGTTATACCATTCATGAGATTCTCCTTCGTAGTTCGCCGCTTCGCCGATGAAACGATGGTACCCCCATCTATAATAACGGCATCCGTAAAAGTGCCGCCTACATCTATTCCTAATAACATATGTCCTCCTTTAAACAGAAAAGAGACCGCCGGAGCAGTCTCTTTTGTTAATCTCTAGACTTACCAGTTCTGCACCGGAAATATCGAGAATCTTTTATTTTGCTCCCGAAACGGAAGCGTAGTTTTTAATAATAACGATTGGTGTCATTTGGCTATCATTACCAAATGGATTATCAATCAACAATTTAGCGATTTTCTTCGCATCAATACCGCGACTTGTACCGAGAATTGCAGAGCGTTTCAAGTCGTTTACGTCCGCTACAACAGCGCCATAGCAACCTGTGCGTTGAACGATTTTTTCAGCCACCTTATCTGGATCTTTTGGACCAAATACGATGTGTTTATCGAATGGAGGCATGGTACCTGTTACGTCATCGGTTAAGGATGCAGCACGGGCGATAGCGTAAAACACGCCTGGTTTGCGGAAAATTTTAGCAATAGCACCTAAGAAGAAAGCACCTAATACCTTCCATTTACCATCTAAGTTCATAGCAGATTGCATACCATAAATAGAAGCCATGGAACCATCTGGATGAATAAATCGGTTGATCATACGCGCTTGCCAACATACATTGAGTTCTTCAGGACGTGTAAAGCGACCTTGTGTAATAGCCACAACGGATTCTGCTACGCATACGATGTCTTCTGGCCCAATATTGTGACCACCAAATTCAACGATAGCATCAACGATGTCATCATTATCTGTAAGAATACGTGTAGGAACACATACTAATTCTAATTTTGCCATTGTTATGCCTCCTTAGTGAACCAATGCTGCTTGTACTTCTTCTGCAGTCAAACGAATACGTTGTTTATCGATATGGTAATCGGTACGACCTACGATTTGGTAATAAATGTCGATGTCCATATAAGGGAATCCCTTAATATCTTCACGAATATTACCATTTCTACCAGTTAAGGTAACGTAAACGCGAATTGTACCACCCTTGCGAGGCTTGATGATGATAGCTTCAAAGTAACCATCGTGGCGTGGACGATCGATATCCATAGCCCAAGCGTCTACTTTCACTCCATCGAAATGTTCTTCTGGAAGCAAAGGACGTGGAAATAAATCCATGATTGTACCAAGTTGACGGCCTTTGTTTACAAATGGCACATCACAGAACAATGTCATGGAGCTCATATTCATATCTGTCAATTGAAAGCTTGTTTTTCGCTTTGACAACAAAATAACGCGTTCGTTACCTTGTTTTAATACGAATAGACGGAATAATAGGTACAAAATAGCTACGATAACTGCAATGGCAACTATCACATTTATTATGTCATAAAACCACATGTGAATTCTCCTTTATAGTGTAATCAATTCCACCGAAAAATCATCAGTATCTAAGAATTGGGCGCCCAAATCAGCCCCTAGGGCAATATCCTTTGTAAAATACAAGGTGCTACGGCCCTTCTCGGTAGATGGATTATGCAAATGATTGCTGTCCATCGTACGTCGCACTAGATCACTAGTCTCATAAGCAGGGTCGATATATCGGATGCGGTCACCTGATAACTCCTGCAGGACAGGGCTAACAAATGGGAAATGAGTACATCCCAATACGACAACATCGATATCCCGTTCTAGCATAGGTGCTAAGTACTCCTTAGCAACTTTACGAACAGCGTCATCATGCAAATGACCTTGTTCAATTAAGCCGGCTAGTTCTGGGCATGGTTGTTCCCATACAAAGACCTCATGGTCGATGTCCATAGCCACATATTTATGAATATGACTATTAACGGTCGCCACCGTCGCCATGATACCGATAGTATTACTATTGCTTTCACGAATAGCAGTCTTAACACCTTGCGATACACCGATAACCGGCACATTGACGCGACTGCGCACCTCATCGAGGGCCACTACGGTGAAAGTATTGCAAGCGATAACCATCAATTTTACAGGTACTTGATGTAATGTTTCTGCAATACGACAAGCGATTTCTGTAATCTCCTCGGTTGGACGATTGCCAACGGGATTATTAGCATTATCCCCTATATAGATGAAGTTTTCATTGGGAAATTGTTCCTGTAGAACTTTCAAAACGGATAGACCACCTACACCTGAGTCAAAGACGCCGATAGGCAGTCGTTGTGTATCTATATTAGTCATGAGGCATCTCCTCAACAGCATTTAGAATAGGTTGATAAAAGCGATCCTCTAATCGTACGATTTTCCCAGACGATTTAGACATAAAGGCATTCTTAGTCTCACCCGTCGCCAATAGAGCACCATCGCTAGCGCGGCGCATGCGGTATTTAAATACCATCTGAGCACGGGTCATTTTGACTAAATAGGTTTCTATATTAATCGTGTCATCGAACCGAGCAGGTTCCTTATAGTTACACGATACATTCATGATTGGAAATACTATATCCTCGTCCATCATATCCCATAAGGTGACGCCGATATGACGAAGGAATTCAATACGCGCCATTTCAAACCACCGAAAATGATTGCTATGGTGAGCAATTCCCATCATATCGGTTTCATAAAAACGGACGTTAATTGTCGCTGTATACATTTATTCATCCTTCTTATTACAATACAAATTTAATTGTATATCTATTAACAAAGGGTGTCAAATAAACAAAGGCAGTCCAATCAATAACAATGATTAAACTGCCTTTTTATGTACTTGTTAGTTGCCAAAAGGGAATAGCTTTTTCGCTTGTTCTTCGTGGGATGTTTTGATATAGCGATTGGCGATTTTGAAAGCAATGCCGAGAACTGCTACATCATCTACCCAGCCAAGGCCTGCAATCGTATCAGGGATGATATCGATTGGTAGGATGAGATACCCTAAGGCGCCGGCTAAAATAGCCTTTACATATTTTGGTGTATCTTGATCACGTAAACACAAGAATAACACCACTGCTTTTTGTACAAAGGCAAGTTTTTTACCATAGCGAGTGGCAAACGCTAAAAAGCGAGACTCACTAAAATACTTGCCATATTTAATAATCTTTAATGGATTCATACCGATCCTTCTAACTATTTACGGAAACCGTTAATTGTGGATTTTGTTGTTTCTTTAACTGTTTCAACAGCTTGGAACGCAGTATCTTTCGCATTTTCCACAGCTTGAGCCGCTGTAGTTTTTGCATTTTCCACAGCCACATGAGTAGTTGCTTTCGCTACTTCTACGCCACCTTTAGCCAATTCTTTTGCAGTATCCAATGTTTCTTTTGCTACATCGATTTTTTCTTTTGCCGCATCAGTTACTTTTGCTACTACTTCTGCTGCATTATCATGCAATTGGTATTTCGTTTCCGTATTCCATTTTTCAATAGCAGGTGCTACTTTTTCAGAATATACTTGTTCTAATTGTTCTTTTGCAAGACCTGTTTCGTTGGCAATACCAGCCCATACATCGCGTTGGCCTTGAGTGAAAGGAATGCTTGCTGCTGCATCGCGAGCGATTTCGCCAGCAATGGCTTTACCATTTTCATAAAACTCAGCAATCATAGGTTTATAGCGTTCGATATCAGATGGCATACCATCTTCAATCCAAATATGAGCTACTTTACCAATAGCATATGTCAAACCAACTGCTACCGGTACACGTACAGCTTTAAAAGGTACGAGTAAGGAAATAGCAGCCGTAGCAATAGCCGTGCTCATGCCACCTACTAAACCTACAACAGCACCTGTTTGTAATTCCACATCATATAAATGGGCGATGCGCGTTACCATATATGTTGCATTTGTACATAGTGCAACATTGCTGAATTTTGGAGACAAAGCCAATACGGCAGCACGGCCTGCGCCCCAGAAAATAAATTGTTCAACTTGATAATTTAAATCTTGACCACCATCGCTAAGCGGTTCAATTCTAACGCCATTATATTCTGCCATAATCGTTCTCCTTTTTTCCGGATTCCACTTGTGAATGTATGTATCGTTCATTAGTATTATTATACCATTCTCAATGTAGAATTGAAATGAATAATATATATTTTACCCTGTATAAACGGGTTTATTATGACTATAAGTAATAGATAATACTCTATTCACTACCAACTTGTGAGTCCCCCATCAATCGTCCAAGCAGCACCGGTAACAAAAGATGCCTTAGAACTAATTAAAAAGGCTATAACTTCGCCAATTTCGTGAGGTTTTGCAATACGTCCCAATGGATAGTGTTGCCCCATCTCCTCTTTTGCTTGCTCCGCATCTTGATGAGATTGAGCGATTTGCTTATCTACAAGGGATGTATCTACATCGCCAGGGCACACGCAGTTAACGCGTACCTCATGGGGTGCCATCTCAAGGGATAATGATTTTGTAAAGCTTACGATAGCACCTTTTGATGCACCATATACTGAACAGGCCACATTCCCTTGCAAGCCCGCATCACTAGATACGGTAACAATACTGCCCTTTACTTGACGTAAATAAGGCAATGCCGCTTGGCACAAGAACACTGTTCCTTTTACATTCGTTCCAAACATTTCATCAAAGGCGGATTCAGATACGTCGGCTAGCAGTTCTTCTTCATAATATCCAGCCGCTGTCACAAGAGCCGAAATGCTGCCAAAGAAATCTACTGTTTCTTTTACAATACGCTGACAATCGCTCACACTAGATACGTCGCCTTTCACATAGCGCACCTTCGAAGAATAGCGGCGCAATTTCATCTTTGCCCTTTGTCCCGCTTGTTCATCGCGGCCATTGATAACGACGCACCAACCTTCTTGCAATAATAGCTTAGCTGTGGCAAATCCGATACCCGATGTACCACCGCTGATCAATGCCACTTGAACATCATTTTTATGAGGCATACTCACACCTCCTACAAGGTAGAAATATAATCAAACACTAATTTTAACAACATAACTGTCGTAACAGACAGGAATACAACACGCACCAAAGAGGACCCTTTGGCGATAGCTAAGTGGGATCCTAAATAGGCACCAACCACTTGACCCACCGCAGCGACAAGGCCGTACATATAATTAACATGCCCTAAATATAGAAATACCAACAAGGATGCTAAATTACTGGTAAAGTTTAATATTTTTGCATTTGCCGAAGCATGGAGAAAATCAAACCCCGTAAAGATAAATCCCATAATGAGAAATGTACCTGTACCAGGTCCAATGAAGCCATCATACATACCGATACCAAGAGCAAAGGCCATACAGATATGGAGTGCTCGCCCCATTACTTGAGAGGTGCGATTTACTTCGCCCCAGTTCTTTTTTAAGACTACAAATAATGTAACGGCCACGAGTAATACGATGATAATCGGTTTAACATATAGCGGCGGTAATGATACAACCGCCAAAGTCCCCAGCATAGAGCCTATAAAGGTAAACGGCAATAATTTTCGCACCAGTTTAAAGTCAACCATATGGTTTCGTAAAAACGTAATCGATGCACTACCAGCGCCAAAGATACTAGACAGTTTATTACTACCTAGCGCCATGCTGGGTGGTAGATTAGTTAGCAACATGGCTGGTACAGAAATCAATCCTCCACCACCTACTATGGAATCCACAAAGCCCGCAAAGGCCCCTGCTACTCCAAGCAGTAACAGTATCATTACTTCATAGGGTAATCCGGTTATCGAAATCAGCCAATCCATATACGACCTCCCAAGGGCTACACATCAAAGTATAGTACTATTTTACCATTCGTATCGGTAAAAACAATAGCTCTATATACAAAACAACGGTGACCATCGGCCACCGTTGTTGCATACAGATATGTTGATGTACATATTCTTTGACTATTTTGTGCCTGCTAATCGATCTAATATGACTGTATAACCATCAGCACCATATACGAGGCATCGTTTCACCCTGCTAATCGTCGCTGTGCTAGCACCAGTTTCCTCTACAATCATTTCATAGCTATCGCCAGCGCGTAACATCTTAGCTACTTGAAGTCGTTGCGATAATGCTTTTAATTCATTAACAGTACAAATATCCTCAAAGAATGCATAACATTCTTCTACAGTTTGAAGTTGTAAAATGCCTTCAAAGAGCTCGTCATGTTGAGCACTTCTCAATTTTTCATTGACGCTCATAACGCCTCCTACTTTTTATTCATCGCTTTGGATAATCCGTCACCAATCATTTGGATAACTTGAACCATGATGATAAGAATGATGATGGTAGCGAGCATGATATCCCCTTGGAAACGTTGGTAACCATAGCGGATAGCAATATCACCAAGGCCACCGCCACCGATAGCACCCGCCATAGCGGAGTACCCAATCAGGTTAACGATAAGCACCGTAACATTATCGATAATAGTTGGCAATGCTTCTGGTAACAATACCTTGCGAATAATTTGGAATGGGCTTGCCCCCATCGATTGAGCAGCTTCGATAACACCGAATTGAATATCCTTAATGGATGTTTCTACAAGACGTGCTAAAAACGGAATCGCCGCCAATGTCAACGGTACACAAGCAGCCGTCGTACCAATGGACGTACCAACAACCATACGCGTAAACGGAATGATGGCAACCATTAAGATGATAAATGGAATGGAACGAGTCGCATTAACGATAGCCCCTAGAATCTTATTAAGCGCTGCATTTTCTAAAATATGCCCCTTAGATGTAACTACCAATACAACGCCGAGTGGAATACCAATAATCATGGCCATGATCGTAGAAATAACGGTCATTTGCAATGTATCCAAGGTACCGGTTATCAACAATTTAATTACTTGCTCTGACATAACCGATCACCTCACTTTCAATTGGTAATGTTCTGATATATTCTAGCCCTTCTTGCGCTTTCATAGGGTCGCCATTCAAAATGACGATGAGACGGCCTACGCTAGTGTTTTGAATATAGTCGATACCACCGAATAAAATACTTACATCGAGGTCAAATCGACGTACTAAACCAGCCACAACAGGTTCATCTGTAGCTTGGCCGGTAAACTTCAATTTTACAAGCGGTGCCGTACCAGCAATCCAGTCATCATGAAGTTCAATATGTTCAAGCGCTTCTTGTGGTAGGTTATCGCTTACTACTGAGCCAACGAAATCTTTTGTAGTCGGTTTCTTCGGATTTGTAAATACCTCGAGCGTACTACCTTCTTCTAAGATAACACCGCCTTCGATAACGGCTACGCGGTCACAAATTTCACGGATAACTTGCATTTCATGAGTGATGAGCACAATGGTAAGCCCCATCCGTTCATTGATATCCTTCAACAATTCTAAAATAGATTCTGTTGTTTGTGGATCCAACGCAGATGTAGCTTCGTCGCACAATAATACCTTTGGATTAGATGCCAAGGCGCGAGCAATGCCAACGCGTTGCTTTTGACCACCGGATAGCTGGGATGGATAGTTATTCACGCGGTCCGATAAACCTACGATATCGAGAATCGGAGTGATGCGTTCTTTGATTTCAGCCTTGCTAAGCCCTTGCAATTCTAATGGGAATGCTACATTGTCATAGACCGTGCGCGATGATAAAAGATTAAAATGTTGGAAAATCATGCCAATGTGTTTACGCGCTTTACGCAGTTCACTAGCACTCAATTTCGTTAAATCTGTGCCATCTACGATAACAGAGCCCGATGTAGGGGCTTCTAGCATATTAATGCAACGAATCAATGTAGATTTACCGGCCCCTGATTGACCGATAATGCCATAGATTTGCCCTTTTTCAATGGTGAGGCTAATATCCTTCAGCGCTTCTACACGATTAGCACCTTCGTAGACCTTGCTAATGTGTTCTAATGTAATCAAAATATGTCCTTTCTTTATGAAAGCTTCCCTTACTAGCCACTATAGATACCCTATTGATACCTATAATTATGCTATATTAAGCCAAGCCTTCTTCCATTAATTTTTCTAGACCATGACGTAATTTCATAGTCACTGCACCTGGTTTACCATCAGCTACAGGATTTCTGTCGAGTTTTATAATCGGAATCACACCACCGGTTGTATTGGTAAAGAATAATTCATCCGCATCATCAACGAAAGCGCGGTCAAACTCTTTTTCGATAACAGTGATGCCCAATGAAGGTGCCACACGAGTGATAACCATTTGACGCGTAATGCCCTTCAAAATATGATTATCTGCTGGATGTGTGTAAATAATACCATCTTTTACGGCAAATACATTGGACGTAGCCCCTTCAGTACAAATGCCATTTCGGAATAGCATCGCTGTATAAGCAAATTTCTTTTCCGCCTTTGTTTGCGCCAAAATGTTAGGAACCAAATTCGTAGTTTTAATGTCTACATGGCCCCAACGTTCATCAGGCAATGCGATAGCTTTCACACCGGATTCCAACTTGTTCACTGCATCCATATCGAGATTATGAATGGACATGAGCATTTGTGGTTCAAGTTTAGAGCGATCATATGCATGATGGCGTGGCGCTACACCACGAGAGATTTGTAAGTAAATATAACCTTCTTTGATTTCACTTTGTTCAATCAAGATTTCGTGAAGTTCGGTCAAATCATCTGGCGTCATTTTTACAGGAATATCCATTTCACGCATGGATCGATATAGACGATCTTGGTGATAGGACAATGCAAAACAACGACCTTTAGTTACACGTACAACTTCATATACAGAATCGCCGAATAAGTAACCGCGGTCATCAATGCTGATTACCTTTGCACCTGGTTCGACGAATTCACCGTTAAAATATGTTAATTCTTTCATAAGAGCACCTCATTTTCCCTTGTTGTAACTCTAATCAGTATGATTGTATTATAGCACAATCACAGATTAATTTTCACACTTTACATTGTGAAAGTTTTCATTTTAGTCATGAAAAAATCCACCCTCTACCGATAACTATAAGTTATGGTAGGAGCGGATTCTATTGTAATTAGTTATATACTAATCTTACAGGACTTGTATAAGCCTATTAATTGCCAAGAATATATTTTCGTATTGGCTTTGGTATTTGTTTTAAACCTACTGTTGTCAAGTAGGATAATCCTACGGCCATCACATACAACAGCACTACGTGAGGCATTGTAAATAGAAGATTATACTTGGCCATGATACCGGTCATGATCAATAACCAGAACGGATGCGCCAAATAGATACCGTATGAAGTATCCCCAATTTGTGACCAGAATGCCTCCATCGTATTGTTGAAGGGCATCACTTGGAATAGGAATAAGCTAAACAATGTGCCAAATGCCGTATAGAATACACCCATTGGACTTAACTGATGCACCGTATAAATCGCTTCAAGCACCGTATATTGCCATACATCCATGACATAGTAGTAGGCGCCCAACATGGATAGAATCGATAAAGTGGCACATGTGGCCAATAGGTATCGGTAGCGCCACATATAGTCCTTCACCTGTTCATATCGCTCAGCTACAACAGCACCAAAGAGGAATATCCATACATAATGAATCACCCAATAGTTAAGGCGCATATCAAAAAGATATTTTATAGCTGGAGAGTCGCTAAAATGTTGTGTCACCCATGCTCCTAATCGATAGGAGGATATAAAATCAACACCTAATTGGATAGCAAATAGGATGACGAGCCAAGGAACGGGGGCTTTCAAAATCCATCGCACCATCACACGCCATAGTGGCATGAGCACATAGAACCACACCAGTATAACCATAAAATATAAATGGTACATACTGTTACCAAACAAGAGGTTCACAATCAAAGGACCGGGATGGAGGTTTCCAAAATTGTACGCCGTTATCCCTGTATAGATAAGATAAAATAGGGACCACACAATGTAAGGATAGAGCACCACTTGAAAGCGTCGTTTCATAAAATCCTTGTAGCTAAATGAATCATGTACCGATGTATGGTAAAACAGACCAAAAGCTGACAAGAAGAAAAACGCGGGCACTGCAAAACGAGATACAATTTCCAATACGCTAATAAGTTGTAAATTAACGAATGGATTTTGTAATGCGTAAGAACCAACATGAATGCCGATAACGCCGAGCATACAAAGGCCACGCATATAGGTTATTTCAGGCAAAAACGATCGTTTCATAGGCGATTATTGTTGCGGCACAGTGGCCGATGTAGGAACAATACGAGGTGAAGTCGCCGCTTGATGTACTACCGTTGCAGCTGGTGTAGCCTGAGTCGTTGTAGTTGGCGTAGCTGGTTGCGATTGGCCATTAGCTTGTGCAGCCGCAGCTGCTGCAGCTTCAGCCTGTCTCTTCGCTTCTTCTTCACGTTGCATACGAATTTCTTTTTGAAGCGGTACTACTGGTTTATCATAAACGGTAATATCCGTTTCAAATAAACGACCCCATGGGAATGTAGCCTTAACTGTACGTGGGTCTACCTTCAAATAGGTTTCACTGAAATCTTGTACACGTTCTTGTAAATACTCTTCTAATTCTGAATTCAAGTCACCAGAGTAGCGTACATTGTCGGTACGAATAGAATCTTGCATACGATAAATGTCCTTGCGGATATTCGCTTGATATGCCCAGTTATCTAAGTATTGTTGGGTCAACATATCTCGATGACCTTCTGGAGACATAGATTGTAACAATAAGCCTTGCGCAATAGCATAGCCTACCGTATTACTTGCTGTATTCCAGCCATTATAAGCGCCGATTTTATAGAGTAAATCGCGTTTGTATAAAGCACCTAACAAGGTATTATCGGAACCATTATTATATGCAATATCCGCAATACTCACGGTTACACCTTGCTCTGTGGCTTGTTGAATACGATCTACAAAGGCATTCGTAGCTTGTGAAATCATTGGGAAGTTCCCAAATGTTTCAGATTCAGATGTGCTCGTAGAAAGCGGTGTATTAACAGCGAGAAGAACAGTTGGTTTGCCCGCAGTTGTCATCGTACCACCAACGGCTTCTACGTGTTCTGCAATTGTCTTATCAATGGTTTGATCTTCGTAACCTGGCAATGTTTTACCAGCACCACCAAGCGGATAAATCACGGAGAACGTCGGTTTTTCTGCACTATCATCCGTCCGAGAACGAGCCATCAACAACAAACCAAGTTGATCTGCCCCAGGGAAGCTACCATATTGGGTACGTGGAATACCTTTGGAGTACTGACTTAAATAACGCCCTTCCAAAGCGGATTGAGATAATTGAGATGTGTCATCATGCCCCAATGCAAAGTATGCAAAGATACCATTACGAGCTTCATCAATCAAATCCTTGTTTACTTGCATATTTTTTTGACGGCGAGAGAACCAATCTTGTAAATATTCAATTGGCACAGAAGCTTGCAAGCTCATCAATTTTTGCGTTTCTGCTTGTGTTAATGTGCCCGCGTCCAATTTATCTTGTAATGCAGCAATTTGGAATATAGTTGGACCGTAATCTGCATAATAGGATGGTTCGGTGCCACCTCCACTAGCGCGCGGAGAACGCATGACGGTACCAAAGCCATAGATGCGTGTATTTTTATGGTTTGCCTTAAGCGCTTCAATGCGTTTTAAACGATTTTCCAATGTGCTCAATGGCAAATTATGTTTACGAGAATCCACAAGGCCGCCATAGATTAAGGTATCTGTACTCAATACCATAACATCGGCACGGCCCGCATTTTGCTCTACCCAATTCCAGATTTGATCGGCTTGCCCTTTGTAGGTTTTACCAGAAATCAAATTTTGTGGTGGTGTTAACACCGTCATCCCCGCTGCCTTTGCAGTATCAACTGTATATTGCAGACTTACTGGGCGATCATCTTGCGGAACATATAATACAGTTTCCGCATCAACTTGAATGGATGTACCCGTAGCAATAGCCGTAACCATTAACGCTACTTTCAACCATTTTTTAGACATAGGTTAAACTCCTTTATCAAACACGCTTGTGCATACCATTTCACAACTGTTGTAAGGGATACAATCATAAAAAAATAACTAATATTACAATTATATCACTTAGTCATAATTTGGCAAATATATCGCATAAAACCGATTATTATCTGACACGAGGTAAACTCCAGTGATATTTAATGGCTAGTAGACGAATGACCAGCACAATAGTGAAAGCACCATATACGGCTTGGCCCGACCAATCGCTAATTACCAGTAGATAATAAGCTATACCGCCAATAATGCTTGGCAACGCATATACGTCTTCTTTCAGTACGGAAGGCACGCGCTGCGCCAACATATCGCGCAGAATGCCACCACCTACAGCGGTAATCGTACCAAGCAATACGATAAATATAGGTAAGTCCGGATATAGTGTATACCCTGCAGAGGCACCCGTAACGGTAAAGGATGCTAAGCCAAGAGCATCGGCAAATAAATAACTAGCCCTACTACGAGGTCCCATTATGTTGCGATGATAACGACTGTTATAAATGACAAATACAATAAAGGTTACCACGAGGACGACCGTAACATACACTACATTACGAAGTGAATTGGGCGGGAAATAGCCTAGCAGTACATCACGAATCACGCCGCCCCCAATAGCGGTAGCAAGCGCGAGCACCGCCATGCCAAAAATATCCATTTTACGGGACACACCCACAAGTGCGCCTGATACGGCGAATGCGATGGTACCAATCATGTCAAACATATACCAAATAATATCCATACTAGCCTCTCACAAGCAACTGACACAACGATTAAATCTATTCGCAAAAATACGATAAAATATGATAGACTCTATGTAAGATATTATACATTAAGAGGTGCGATAATGACAAAAGACCTAATGGATTCAACCAAACTTAATACAATGGACGAGCGCAGTCGTGACGAATACTTTATGAGACTTGCCATCGAAGAAGGCAAAAAAGCGTATGCCCTTGGCGAAATTCCTATTGGCGCCATTTTGGTCCACGATAATCAAGTCATTTCACGTCATCATAACCGCCGTGAACTGGATCATGATGCAACAGCTCACGCCGAGGTTCTCGTCATCCGTGAGGCCTGTAATAGCCTAAAGCGCTGGCGGTTGACTGGATGCACCCTGTATGTTACGATAGAGCCGTGTCCTATGTGCGCAGGGGCCATTATTAATAGCCGTATTGATCGCGTTGTATATGGTGCTAGCGACTACAAAGGAGGCGCTGTAGAATCACTGTTCAATGTGCTATCCCATCCGGGACTAAACCATGAACCACAATTACAAGCAGGCATCCTCGCTGATGAATGTAGCCAATTGATGAAAGATTTCTTTAAAGAGCGTCGTAAAGCACGGAGGAGTACCCAAGAGGCTGAAGGGTCCGCACTCGAAATGCGGTAGGTCGGGCAACCGGCGCGGGGGTTCAAATCCCTCCTCCTCTGCCATATTGTCATACGTTGTCCTATGATTGCATATGCTATCGTAGGGCATTTTTTATTAGGATTAATAGTATATAATATAAATATGTTGTATATTATATCATCAACTCAAGAGGTCTACTATGCAAAAATATTATCCTTATCTCATCACGCTGAGTCACATGATTAACGACTCGTGCCAAAGTGTATTACCTGCATTATTACCGCTATTTATCTATACGTATGGATTGACCTTAGAGCAAGCAGGTTTTCTCATCTTAGCGAATACAGCATTATCATCATTGCTACAGCCATTGCTAGGGTATCTTTCAGACAAGCTCAATCAGCCACGCCTCATCGCAGCAGGCACGTTATTATCCGCATGTAGTACGGGGATGATGGGTTTTGTTTCGTCTTATGAAAGTCTCCTTGTATGTGCCACACTAGCTGGTGTAGGTTCTTCCATTTTCCATCCTGAAGGGGCAAAAATTATGAACCGCCTCGGAGGTGGCAAAAAGGGCAAAGCAATGGGAACCTTCGCCATCGGCGGTAGTTCAGGCTTCGCCTTTGGTCCTCTATTTGCTGGCGCTATCGCCTATACAGTAGGTGCACATGGCCTAGCAGCTTTCACCCTAGCCGGTATTATTATATCTACCGTTCTATTTCTGCTCATGCCACGTATCGTAGCTCATGCCCAAACTATCGACCAAGCCGTAGCCACCGAACATTCAACAGTTGCAGTGCAGCCACTGAAAAATTATTGGAAATATTTTGGCATATTGTTCATCATTATCCTAAGCCAATCGGTTAATTTCCGTGTTATCAATGCATTTATCCCTGTATTCTGGACTCATGAACTCGGCACGAGCCCCGAACAAGGTAGTTTTGCATTAACCGTATTCTTTAGCATCGGCATCTTTATGACCTACATCGGTGGCTTATTGGGCGATAAATACGGTCCTATCAAAATCATTAGATTATCTCTGTTGATTTGGTTGCCATCCATGTTCCTATTAACACAAGTCCCTGAGTTTTCTGTAACGATTATGATGCCACTCGCCTATCTGATTTTGCTCATGATTGGTGCTGCAAAGGCCATCAGTTACAGCCCTGTTATTGTACTGGGCCAAACTTATCTAGCTAAGAGCATCGGATTTGCATCAGGCATCACCCTTGGTGTAAGCCAAACAATCGGCGGCATCATCGCACCGGTTGTAGGGAATTTAGCAGATACCTATTCCCTACCAGCAGCCATGATGACACTAGTTCCATTCCTTATTGTGGGACTGGTCGCATCATTGCTACTAAAGGATCCTAAAAAATTACAATAATATTAGAAAAACAGCGTTATAACCAAACTGGTCATAACGCTGTTTTCTTATTTGTAGGATTATAGGACGAACTGTTTTCCGTATATAAAACCAATTAATGCTTTAACATTTCATTCAAAATAACCACATCAGTTTCTTTCATGCCTTGTGCTACGACACCGATACTTTTAATCGTATCATCAACGGAGTGAGCCACAAGACCATCACCCTTTTGATAGCTCTTGTTGAGGCGGGCCTGTTTATAGCCCATAAAAGCGCCATCTAAGGAGATGGCAATTTTACCGGCACATGATGGTTTTGCCCCATCACATACAATGCCAGATAAACTAACAAGACCATTTACAAGTGTATCTTCGATGATATCTTTGCTATCGCCTTTCAAAAAGGCAATTCCAGCCACACTTACAACGCCAGCCGATACAACGCCACAGTATGCAGAAAGTTTACCAATGCCTGATTTAACATACAGTGTTAACAAGTTAGCAAACACAAGAGCGCGATATAGGTCATCATCACTTTTACCAAGTTCTTCCGCCGCTGTGATAATCGGCATAGATACAGTCAAGCCTTGATTGCCAGAGCCAGAGCATATAACAACAGGTAACGGGCACCCACTCATGCGTGCATCGGATCCTGCTGCGGCACGAGCCTTGCACTTTGTTTCTAGAGATGGGTTTTCATCATCAAGCAATAACAATTGACCAATATTGGCACCATAATCATTGGATAAACCTTCATTTGAAATGGCTGTATTATATTCTACCTGTTGCTTAATGCTAGGTAAGATACCAGAAATGTCGCCAGCTTTTGCAAATTCATAGATACTATCGAATGTCATCGGGCAAGTACTACTTTCAGCCTCTTTAATTTCGTTAATGGTTTCAGAAAGCACTTCTCCATCTACGGACACATAAGTAATATTAGTATGTGCATTTTCAATACGTACCACTACCGTATGTTCATCAGTTGTTGCCGTAATCTCAATGTAGAGATTATCTACGCCTTCCGCTAGTTCTACAGTGCAAAAACTGGAATCTAATAACATACCTAACCACTTACGATCTTCATCAGTAGCAGACTCAAGTACCTCTAATTCTCGTTCAGGATGACCTACAATAGCGCCGAGCACGGTAGCCGCTGCTAGCCCTTTGCGACCTCCAGAGTTGGGAATGACAACAGATTTTACATTCTTTATAATATTCGCACTACATCGCGCATAAATATGGTTTGGAAACTCATCCAATACGGATACCGCCTTAGCTGCTGCATACGCCAGCGCGATTGGCTCTGTACAGCCAAAGGCAGGTCGCATTTCTTTTTGTAATAATGAAATATAATCCATATTATACTTCCGCGATAACTTCCACTTCTACTGCTACACCCAATGGAAGATCTTTTACAGCCACGCAAGAGCGAGCTGGTTTAGATGTAAAATATTTTGCATATACTTCGTTAAATGGTTTGAAGTCATTGATATCAGCTAGGAAGCAGGTTGTTTTGATAACCTTGGAGAAATCAGAACCAGCTTCTGCTAATACAGCTTCAATATTTTTGCATACTTGTTCAGTTTGTGCTTCGATACCGCCTTCAACTACGGAACCTGTAGCAGGATTAATCGCTACTTGACCAGAAGCAAACAAAAAACCACCGGATACTTTAGCTTGGGAATAGGGGCCTACTGCTGCAGGCGCTTTATCTGTGTGAATTGTTTTCATAATACGACTCCTTCTTTACAATATATACATATATAAAAATTATTATATATTAGTATCGATATTTTTCAATGTATTTTATTTAATAGATTTGAAAGCATCTGCAAAAATCGGCATAAAGTATTGACGTTGTACATCGCTAGTCAATGCCAAAAACAATGTTGGTTTTTGTGGGTTCATTACAAGTGCCGCTTTTGCATAATATGGGAATTTGATACCTCCCGCATCAACTAAAACGCGAGAACCTACGGTATATGTTTGATACTTTGTATTATTCATTTTCTCCATTTGTTCTGTATTTTCAACAGTGACTGTAGTAGGGTTTTTGCTTTCACCAACTATACCGATAGCAGCACTATGATTTTTACCAGCACTCACATATACAGAACCCGGAATATTTTTATCTGGCAATGTATATGTTTTAGTTTCTCTTGGCAACAGATTATTAACTGTAGTCAACATGAGCTGTTCTGTCATCGGATCCAATTCACCATTATTGAGTATGGCTAATACAGGAAGGACAGACGCATTAGCCTTAGGATTATCAAACAAAGTATTTGCTGCCGTTTTTAGATCTACGGCCACCAATAATGCGTCCTTTTGGCCAGTTTTATCTTCCCCTTGTAATTGATATACATCATAGGAAACGCCCATATAATTAAGCGCAGATAATACTTCATCATTACTTTGACGTGTACTTTTCTTCGTAGATGGTTTCGCATTATCCTTGATAAGCAAATCCTTGATAATGTCCACAGAATCTGTATTAGATGCGGTTGCCACCGTAACGGCATTAGGAACAGACATTGTCCCTGCTAATGTTTTTACATCCTTTGCGCCTGCAAAACTAGTCACAGCACCAACTAAACACGCTGCTAATACAAGAGTTTTTAATGGTTTCATTATTTATTGCCTCCCTTTAAGGATTTTAAGCCATACATGGTTTCAAACTGACCCGACCAATAATCTCGGCTCGTATCTTCGGTAGCCAAAATTTGTACCGTAAGACCCTCATTTTGTGGCATTGCATACATAGTTAAGCTACCAGGTAATACAAAGCCATCATAACGTAAGCTGCCACGCATATTCATACCAGCTATAGTACCAAATTTAGATGTATACGGTTTAGATGATATTTCTGTGGCACCCATTGTAAAGTTTGGAATGACTCTCTTAAAAAACTCTACACTTTCTTGAATGCTTTCCTTGTCCTTTTGTGATAATGATGCATCCTGCATAGCACTTTGTTGTATTGTTTTAATCATATCCCGATGCATAGTAGCATTTAGGTTTGCTATTTGAGGTTCTAATATCTTGCGGTCAAGCGTAACTATGTCCATTTTAGAAATAAACTTCTCTGCATTAGATTTTGTGTAAGGCTCGCTAACAGATTGTGCTTTCACTTGTTTATCGGCTATTGCTGTGTTAACAATTTGAGTAGTTGTACGATCGAAATAATTAATCGCCTCTTTATTTATATTATACGTAAACAGCCACCCTGTATGATGACCTAATGCACTATCGCCAGATAATTGATAAAAACTATATCCGTCTACAACAGTACCTTTAAATTCTTCTTTTACCATTGGATAGGATGTTTTTATACGGTCATTCATGGATTTTACAACTCGTCCATTAGCAGTTTGAATCACCTTATTTTGTTCCATTGTTCTAAAAGTAGGATTTGTTGGAATCGTGTCTATAGCTGTTGCCTGTACACCATTATTAGTGGTAGCGTACTGACCATAACCTAAATCGATTGTATCTGCACAGGTTACGGCCGCCATACCTACCGTTAAGCAAGTCGCGCAAGCTAGCGTCATTACCTTCTTACTCCACATTTTCATAGTCTCACCTCGTGAATATATAATCACTATAATTATATTGGTAACTTTAAATTAAGAATTTTAAATATACATATAATATTATACTATATGATTATATCAACATGATAGGGCTCTAAAATTTACATTTCTCCTAATGTACTATACAATACTTAGTGATAAGAAAACGTATTTTTAGCAGAAAGGAGCTGGCATTTCGCCACACTATTATGATACAAGAATTAATTCCACTTACTAGGCCACGCACATTGGCCGCTGCACTGGGTCCAACCATCTTAGGTGCCGCATTTAGTTATTACGCCTTTGGTGCACTTCATGGCACAGGGCTTGCCATATTCCATACAATTCTTATATTTTTAGCTGTCGTATCGGCTCAGATCATCGCCAATTTATGGAATGAATTAAAAGATTTTAAATCCGGCCTTGATGCGGGGCAAAAAATAGGTAATGCGGGGTCCCTTACACGTGGTGCGGTAACGCCAAAACTCATCTCCACTATGATTAAGGTTCTTATGATTGTACCTATCATTATCGGTCTCTACCTATCAGCTACCATTACATGGTGGTACATTCCAGCCGGTATTATCTGTATTTTAATTAGTTTTTTGTATTCAGGCGGCCCAAAGCCAATTTCTCGTACACCATTTGGGGAAATCTCATCCGGTATCGCCATGGGTTTTGCTATTGTCCTAATTACAGGCTATGCGTGGACGCGTGAACTTTCACTAGCATTCTTAATCCCTGCACTACCAGCTACCCTATTAGTTGGATCTATCATGCTCACCAACAATATTCGAGATATTCGAAACGATGAAAACCATGGTCGTCGCACATTACCAATTGTATTAGGTCGCGACCGCGCCATCAGCCTTATGAGCATCACCTATATTTTCAACTTCTTCTGGATTGGCGCATGGATTTATTTGAAAGTTCTTCCAATCCCAGCATTACTCGCATTACTAGCCATCATCCCAGCATTTAAAACCATCAAAACATTCTACACCCATGTAGACGAAATCGAATTAGATAAAGCCATGGGTACCACTGCTGGTGCCGCCATGTTATACCAATTACTATTAGGTATAGGGCTCATTATAGGTAAGTAAAAAAGAAGATAAGCCAGCCTAAATTACGACTTTGGCCCTGCGGAGGCCGAAGGCCGGAGACAGACCCGGCCGATGGAGTTATTTAGGGTGGCTTATCTTTTACATTTACGTATAATGAGCCCTATAACTTTTAGTTATGGATAACTACTAATAATACATACTTGCATGATGGGAAATAATTTAGTACTATAGGCTTATCGAATTACATTTAATTTTCTCGAAAAGGAGAGTGTTTGTATGAACAAATTTTTAGCATTAGCGGCTACTGTCGTTCTCGGTGGTGCGCTATTAATCGCAGGTTGCGGCAGTGATACTAATAAAGCGGCTAACAGCGGTGACAAACAAGTATTAAAAATTGGTGCTACTGCAGTACCACATGCGGAAATCTTAGAACAAGTAAAACCAATTTTAGCGAAAGATAACATCGATTTACAAATCACTGAATTCACTGATTACAATACACCAAATCTTGCATTGGGTGATAAAGAAATCGACGCTAACTTCTTCCAACATGTACCATACATGGACGAATTCGCAAAAGCACATAACCTTCCTCTAGTATCTGCTGGTGGCGTTCATCTTGAACCAATGGGCTTATATTCCCGTCAAGTCAAAGATTTAAAAGACCTTCCTAAGGGTGCAAAAATCGCTATTCCTAATGACCCTACAAACGGTGGTCGTGCATTATTGTTATTACAAAAAGCTGGTCTTATCACATTGAAAGACTCCAATAATATCTTATCCACTGTACAAGATATCGCTTCTAACCCTAATGGTTACCAATTCGTAGAATTAGAAGCAGCTCAAGTGCCTCGTTCCATCGACGATGTTGCATTAGCAGCTATCAACACAAACTTTGCATTGAATGCAGGTCTTAACCCTGGCAAAGATGCATTGTTCATCGAATCTAACGATTCCCCTTACGTAAATATCGTAACGGTTCTTAAAGGCAATGAAAATGACCCTCGCATCAAGAAATTGATGGAAGCTCTTCATAGCCCTGAAATCAAAAAATTCATTCAAGATAAATACCAAGGTGCAATTGTTCCTGCATTCTAATAATCATTATCTTACACTAAAAGGCTGGAGCCACGTGACTCCAGCCTTTTTCTTATACTACATTCTATTTACCCATTACATCACAGTCTGAAAAACTAAATGGCAATAGGTCTTCAATAGATACTATTTCCATATGCCCCATCAAATTTGCCATGATAATCGTTGGAATTTTAAACTCCTTCATGACTTGACGACAAGCACCACATGGTGCACAAGGCCTTTCCGTATCTGCAACTACGGCAAGGGCTTTAAACTTTCTATGGCCTTCCGATATAGCTTTAAAAATAGCGGTCCTTTCAGCACAATTAGTAAGTCCATAAGATGCATTTTCTATATTACCCCCTTTATAGATAGTACCATCTTCACACAAAAGTGCCGCCCCTACAGCGAAATTAGAATAGGGACTGTAAGATTGTTGACGAGCCTCTATGGCACACTCTATTAGTTGCTGTACATCTTGTTTTATCACAATCAATTTCCCCTTTATTCTACGACAGCCAATATAGTATCTCGGCTTACAGGTTTTTCTGAACCAATTGTCAGAGCTTGTACATAGGCATGCGCTGCACCTTCAAATAAACTTTCATCATCGGCATATAACGTGGCAATTACATCACCCTCTGCTATAACATCACCGGTTTTCTTATGCATTACAATTCCAGCTGTCATATCGATGGGGCCATCCTTTACAGTTCGACCTGCTCCTAGCATGACCGATGCGATACCACAAGCCTCTGTATCCATATGTGTAATATAACCTGCACTAGGTGTCTTAATATCATAAGTAAATTGAGATTGACCTAATAAAGAAATATCGTCGACGACATGACCATCTCCCCCCTGGGAGATAATGAGGTCTCGCAACTTAGCTAACCCCTCTCCATTTTGCAACGCAGTCTGCACTTTAGCGTAACAAGTATCATAATCACCTTTTTCACTCATCACTAATAAATACGCTGCCATGACAAGACATTCATCAGTCAAATCACGTGGCCCACATGCTCTTAAGGTTTGAATGACCTCTGCAATCTCTAAAGCATTTCCAATAGCATACCCCAATGGTCGATCCATATCTGTAATAACAGCTTTAACAATTCGCTTATTTTCCCGACCAATATCTACCATCGTCTGTGCTAATGTATGAGCTTCATCTAAAGATTTCATAAACGCTCCACTGCCAACTTTAACATCTAGTAAAATGGCATCGGCACCGGAAGCGAGTTTTTTACTCATAATCGATGATGCAATAAGAGGAATACTATCCACTGTAGCCGTTACATCACGTAGAGCATAGATTTTCTTATCCGCTGGCGCAATATTACTAGATTGACCAATGACTGCAACACCAATATTGTTAACTTGATTTCTAAAGGCCTCTTCTGAAAGTTCTGTTTTTAGGCCTGGTATAGATTCCATTTTATCTATGGTACCACCCGTATGACCAAGTCCACGACCTGACATTTTAGCGACTACACCACCACAGGCTGCGACCAAAGAGGCGATAACAAGTGTAGTTTTATCACCTACTCCACCGGTACTATGCTTATCTACTTTAATGCCCTTAATGGCCGATAAATTAACCATATCCCCCGAATGAGCCATAGCCATAGTAAACGTACCTAGTTCTTTTGTTGTCATGCCTTTAAACATGACGGCCATAAGAAACGCACTCATTTGATAATCAGGAATATTCCCTTCTACATAACCACGTATTAACCACTGTATTTCTTTATTAGATAGCTCAATCCCTTGTCGTTTTTTGAGTATCACATCATACATTCTCATATGTTACCTACAAAGGGCTGTAAGGAATTACACAATGTAAGTTCCATTACAGCCCCCTTTCTATACGTTATATACTACGTAATCTATACAGTTTCATTCAATCTATTTTTTAATAGCCCTACAGCAGCACTTGCACCAATTCGTGTACATCCAGCCTCAATATAAGCTTTCATTGCCTCAACGGAACGAATACCACCAGCAGCTTTAATTTGTACACTAGGACCAATGTACTTCTTAAACAATTGTACATCCTCTAATGTAGCACCACCGCTTCCAAATCCAGTCGATGTCTTAATAAAATCAGCACCTCCATTGGTAACACAATGACACAGTTCAATTTTTTCTTCATTCGTTAAGAAACAAGCCTCGATGATAACCTTTAAAATTTTATCACCACATACGGCTTTAAGGGCCTTAATTTCCTCTGTTATAGAATGAAAATCACCTTGTTTAGCATCACCTAGGTTGATGACCATATCAATTTCTGACGCACCTTCTGCAATAGCTTGTTTCGCTTCCATCACCTTGGATTCTGTCGTTTGATAACCTAAGGGAAACCCTACAACAGTACATACATTTAATTCCGGATATGCACTATGTACTGATTCTACAAAATCTGGTGGAATACATACAGATGCTGTGTCATATGTTAACGCTTCTTCGCATATAACCTTAATCTCGTCCCATGTAGCGACAGGATTTAATAATGTATGATCCACATAGGTTAATAGTTCTTTACCTAACATGACTACCTCCAAAACAATCTATTTTTCTATCAGGATTAGTTACAATCATAACAGAGCAGTCTTTAGAAAAATGACATCTGCTCTGGTTCAGGTTCTTTATGTAATTCTGCTTGTGCAGCTTTATTTTTTTCATCGATAAATGGTTCAAGAGGTACGCCTGTTTTTGAAAGTAGTTCAGGTAGTGAGTTTGCCCCTTTCAAGCGAGCTGCCTCGATAGCAACCTTAGCACAAGTTTCAGCATCATCTAAAGCATAGTGATGCTTAAATTCTACGCCTAAGTACGCTGCCATTGTGTTCAATTTGTGATTTACCAAATCGGGCCATACGGCACGAGAAATTTTTACAGTACACGCATAATCAAGTTCTGGCCAAGGAATTTTATAATAATCAAGAGTGGCACGCAATACATTCATATCGAATTTTGCATTATGGGCAATCATGATTTTTCCCTTCAAATGATTGTCATAGATAGCAGGCCATAACTGATCAAATGTCTTTTCATGCAACACTTCTTTAGGTTCAATTCCATGAATTTCAATGCATTCTGGGTCAAAGGACATAAACGGTGGTTTAATAAGACTATACGCTTTTTTTGTAATCTGCCCATTTTTAACGGTAATAACCGCTAAGGAACAGGCGCTATTTTTATATTTATTAGCTGTTTCAAAATCCAATGCTACAAAATCTAACATGGTAATCCTTTCTTAGCTACTAACAACATATTATATACATACGTCCGATATACATATATCAACTTATATTAGGAATCATCTTCACTTCTGTGTTTATTATATCATGAACGCGAAGAAAATCGATGTATAAAAGCAGTTCTTAAGCCGACTTTCACAACGGATTTTCATTGACAGGACGCCCTATTCTATGTGAAAATTATTTAGATATATATGTACTATGGAGGTTATAACATGGCAGATGACAGATTAATCGTCGCCCTCGACGTATCCACAATGGATGCGATGAAATCTATCGTGTCCTCACTAGGGGACTCCGTTAGTTTCTACAAGGTGGGCATGGAATTATTCTACGCCGAAGGGGACCAAACGGTTCGCTATTTGCAAGAACACGGCAAACATGTATTTCTCGATTTGAAATTACATGATATTCCTAATACGGTGGCCCATGGCGTATCTTCCCTTACTCGTTTAGGCGCCAATTTAATTACCATTCATGGTCAAGGTGGCCCTATTATGATGAAAGCTGCCGCCGAGGCTGCTCGTGAAAGCGCTGAAAAACTAGGCATCGAACGTCCAAAACTATTAGCGATTACCGTATTAACAAGCTTTGATAACGAATCTTGGTCATCTATTGGTGGTCAATTACCAATTGCGGATCAAGTCATTCGCCTTGCAAAACTTGCAAAAGAATCCGGTATGGACGGTGTTGTATGTTCCGCTTTGGAAGCCAAGATGATTCGCGAAGCCTGTGGACCAGATTTCCTTATCGTTACACCAGGTATTCGCCCATCCTTTGCAGCCACAAATGACCAAAAGCGCATTGCTACACCATCTAGTGCCTTGCAGGATGGTGCATCTCGCCTTGTTATTGGCCGACCTATTACACAAGCTGAACATCCACAAGAGGCGGTACGTTTAATTATTGAAGAAATGGAGAGTGTATCCAAATGATGTCAGAACAAGAAGTAAAACAATTACTTATCGATACTCAAGCAATTCTAGAAGGTCATTTCTTATTGACTTCCGGTCTACATAGTCCTATGTACGTTGAAAAATTCAACGTATTACAACATCCAAAGTACACTGAAACATTGTGCAAAGAATTAGCTGAACGTTTCCGCAATCAAAACGTAGAACTCGTTATCGGACCTATGACTGGCGGTATCTTATTAGCTCACGAAGTTGGTAAAGAACTAGGCACACGCGCTATCTTTACAGAACGTGAAAAAGGCGTTATGACATTGCGTCGTGGATTCAAAATCGAACCAGGTACACGCGTACTTATCGTAGAAGATATCGTAACTACAGGCGGTTCCGTACAAGAAGTTGTTAACGTAGTTAACCAATCTGGTGGCGAAATCGTAGGCGTAGGCCTCCTCGTTAACCGTTCTGGCGGCAAAGCTGAATTCGGTGTACCAAAAGAAAAAGTACAAGCATTACTTAACCTTGAAGTGCCAACATACAAACCAGAAGAATGCCCTCTATGTAAAGAAGGCGTAGCTATGACAGAACGCGGTTCTAAACACATTAAATAATCATTTTCATGAATGCCCTACACGATATATGTAGGGCATTTTTTATCTCTATATACGCAAAAGGCGTTCCCCTGAAAGGACCGCCTTTTGCGTGTGTATATTACTAATTATTAATTAGACGAAGATTGTCCTAATATAACTTGAGTACTTTTCATTTTACCATTATGAGTGTAAGACACTAAAATTGTATCGCCAGGACTCTTAGCGTCAATTTGCTCTTTCAATTCGATTAATGTACTTACATCCTTACCATCGATTTGAGCAATCGTATCACCTTCTGCAATGCCAGATCGAGCTACAGGACCGGTAGGATCCAATTGTACAATAAGAAGGCCTTCTCCTTCATAACTTACATTATTGCGAGCCGCTGTTTGGCGATCTACAGCCCATACACCTAAATATGGGCGAATGACCTTACCGTTTTTAATGATAGAGTCGATAATAGGTTTTGCAGAATTAATAGGAATAGCAAAACCCATTCCTTCTACACCCTCTTTAGAAATTTTAGAGCTATTAATGCCAATTAACTCACCATCAGCATTGAGTAATGCCCCACCAGAGTTTCCTGGGTTGATAGCCGCATCAGTTTGTATTAATGGGAACCGTTGTCCTTGGTCATCAATGGTACGAGCTAAAGCACTAATTACACCAGATGTAACAGAACCTTTGAATTCAAGACCTAATGGGTTGCCAATGGCAATTGCTGGTTCACCTACCTGTAAAGAATCGGAGTCACCTATAGCAACAGGTTGAATATTTTTAGGTGGATCTATCTTTACAACAGCTAAATCAGATTGTTCATCAGTGCCTATAACAGTACCTTTGACGGTAGTACCATCAGACAGGGAAACTGTAACCTCACCATTGCTAGCACCGGATACAACGTGATTATTCGTTACAATATGACCTTCATTATCTATTAAAACACCGGAACCAACGCCTTCACCTGCGTAAATGGTACGATTAAAAATATCCTTTTGGAATACTTGTGTTGTAATCCCCACTACGGCTGGGCCTGATTTTTTAGCCGCTTGTACAACATAGGTATTACGAGCTTCAGTCAACGGTTTTGTTTGCTTAGTTTGATTTGTTACCACACTCTGTTGCGTACCTGCTGGTGTACTGAAGAAATAATAGCCTCCTCCTACACCTACGCATAATGAAATAGCACATGCTATAATCTGTTTCTTATATTGTTTTATATTCATATACTGTCTCCTATTTTTAATTGCATACAATTAATGCACAATCATTATAGGTCTTATTCCTTAGATTTGCAATACAATAATTTCTACCATTCCTAAATTATGTATAAAAAGATAGGAAAACAAAAGAGGTATTCATTAGCATTAACTAATGAATACCTCTTTTGCATATAGTTTGAGAGTGTAAGGACTGAGAGAGAGTTATATATGAAGACGGAAAAGTTGAGAGAGAACTTATTAAGAGAGAGAAGTTAAGTGTATCTTTTCCGTATATCTTCATGATAATCCTTACAATTATAGTATACACAAAATCTCTAAAAAAACAAAGCGTAGTATATAAAAAATATATAAAACTTCGATTATTTTTCTACAAGATAAGCCCCAAAAACGCATATAACATCAATAGCTCACCAATCCATGGACTAAAAGTGAATTTAGTTATGCTTTTTATACAAATTTGTAACCTACGCCCCAAACGGTGATAATATGTTTGCTATTGGCTGGATTTTCCTCAATTTCTTCACGTAAATGATTGATATGAACAGCTACGGTTGCATAGTTACCATAAGAAAATTCCCCCCATACACGAGAATATAATTCTTCTTTAGAGAATACGATATCGTGATTACGCATAAAAAATTCTAATAATTGGAATTCTTTTTTCTTAAGATGAACTTCTTTGTCGTTTACCCAAACCTTCATCATTTTAGGATCAAGGCGAATATCACCGGATTGAATAGCATTTGTATCAACAACATCTTTTTCAGTAAGTCGTTTATATTGTGCTAACATAGCTTTAATCTTCGCAATCAATACGGATGGAGAAAATGGTTTTTCGATGTAATCATCGGCACCTACGCCAAGGCCACGGATTTTATCAATATCATCGAGGCATGCAGTTACCATCACAATTGGTACGCGCACTTTATCACGAATAGCACGACATACTTCAAAGCCGTCCATTTCTGGCAATATAACGTCCAAAATAATTAGATCCACTGGCGTATTCAAAGCTGCTTCAATACCATCAGTACCATTATTCATAACAGTTACATCATAACCAGCAACCATTAAATAATCACGCTCAATATTAGCAATATCAATATCGTCTTCAATTATTAGAATATGTTCACTCATGATTTTCTCCTTTTTTCGGGAACTCTAAGATAATCCTAAGTCCATGTGGTCTAATATTATCTATCACTACACGACCTTCGAAAATACCCATAATACGTCTAATAATCGAAAGACCAAGTCCACTCCCCTCCTGTGGATTAGTGCGGGACGAATCAACTCGATAAAACGGACGCATAAGTCGGTCAAGCGACTCTGGCGGAACCCCAGGGCCATCATCACTTACCACACAGTACACATGACTTTCATCTTCGGTGACATCAATAACACTATGTCCTATATCTGCCATCTTATATTTTGCACTATTATTTAAAATATTTTGCAAAACCCGCTGTAATAACTGTGGATTCGCAATAATAGTAGCATTCTTAACTGTAATACGTTCGCTCAGTTCAAGACCTCTAGACTTATAATATTCTATATGATCTTCTACAAAACCTTGTACGTATTTCCCTAATTCTATTTCCTCCGATGGTCTAGATTCCTTTTTATAGTTCAATGTTGTAATAAGGAACAATTCCTCCAACATAGAATCTAGATCATTGGCGCGCTTCAAAATGATTTCCATGTAGCGCTTTTGTTGCTCTTCGGTTGGCGCGATACCATCCCGAACGCCTTCTGCATAAGCCTTAATTGCAGTTAATGGAGTACGGATATCATGAGAGATACCTGCAAGCAATTCTTTTTGTTGCTCCTGCTCCATTTCGATTTGGTAATTAGCAGCTCGTAATGATTCCATCATAATGCGGACGTGAATCATAATAAACTTCGTCACAAATCGGTTGATTGCAAAAAATGTAACTATTAACAAAAGTAATGCAACAATGCTAATATAGAACGAAACGGTCTCCATCAAGCTATCACTACCATGCACAGCTCGTTTAACAGCTATGTGATATAGATATGCATGACGTCCTTCATTCTTACGCATTTCGTACACAAAGGTATGATTTGACTGATAGACAATCCCTTGTAACTCAGGATTTACATCAATCAAGCCAACGATAGCAGATTCATTATAAATCTGTTGTGTACCGTAAGAATACAGAACCCTTCCCTGATCGAGAATTTCTACATACACCTCATTAGGGTCTAACAAACTATAGCTTGGTTTAACAAGAGAATCCATTAAACCATTGTCTATACCATAGAAGGTAATAGTCTCAGCCACACGGCTAACACTTTTAAACTGTTGTTCTTGCTCGATACGCAAATAGTATCCGGCATTCGCTAAAATGTGTAGTCCTGAAAAATATAACAAAAATAGAATAATTGCAATTAATATAGGAACCACAAATAGAACAACATTAGATATCCAAATTCTAATTTGTAAATTCACAGGATTACCTCAATATCATAATTAGTAGATACTCCTTATAGTGTACGCTATTTTACTCACGATTAGCAAGAGAAAATATAAAATTTGTATAAACATAAAAACAGCCCTACCTAAAAGGTAGAGCTGTTAATATTAAGATTAACGACGGTTAGTTTCGAAGAAGTTAATTGCAACTTCTGGGAACATAGCGTATGTTAATATATCTTCTTCAGTGATGTTTTTGTAACCTTTAGAGTTCAAATCTTCAGTGTAGCCTGCCAATTCAGGTTCGATAAGATCTGCTGGACGGCAAGTGATAGGTTCTTCATCGCCGATGATAATGTGACGGATTTCGTCAGAAATTGTACCAGGCAATGCACCATATTTACCACGTACAAGGTCTTTAACTTCGTTAGGAACCATTTTATAACGGTCGCCCATCATAACGTTCATCATAGCCATTGTACCAACGATTTGGGATGTTGGAGTTACCAATGGAGGGTAACCCAAGTCTTCACGAACGCGTGGCATTTCATCCATAACGTCAAAGAAGCGATCGCCCATACCCATTTCGTTCAATTGGTTTTGAGTATTGGACAACATACCGCCAGGAATTTGGTAACGACGAACAGCAGGGATTACATCACTAGCTGGTTTCAAGTTGAATTCTTCAGCGATTTGTTGTTTTACTTTACGGAAGTGGTCAACTAATGGAATGTATTTATCAAGGTCAAGACCAAGATCCCATTCAGTACCTTTGAACATTTCAATCATAGTTTCAGTAGCTGGTTGGCTAGTTGCATGAGCAAATGGAGAGATAGCAGTATCGATGATATCTACGCCAGCTTTAGCAGCTTCCCAGTATGTAGTGCTTGCAAGACCGCAAGTGAAATGGCTGTGCAAGTCGATTGGCAAATCACCAAAACGTTTTTTGAAAGTAGAAACTAAATCAAATGCATCAGCAGGTCCTAACAAACCGGACATATCTTTAATGCAAAGGGAATCAGTACCCATTTCAACCAAAGTTTCAGCAACTTTCAAGAAGCTTTCAGTTGTATGAACTGGAGAAATAGTGTATACCATAGCGGATTGAACGTGTGCGCCTGCTTTTTTGGAATATTTAATAGCAGCTTCCATGTTACGAGGATCGTTCAATGCGTCGAAAATACGGATACGGTCGATACCATTTTTTACAGCAGCTTTACAGAATGCTTCTACTACATCATCAGAGTAGTGTTTGTAGCCCAACAAGTTTTGGCCACGAAGCAACATTTGTAGTGGTGTATTTTTTACATTAGCTTTTAATTTGCGAAGACGTTCCCATGGATCTTCGTTCAAGAAACGAAGACAGCTATCATAAGTAGCGCCGCCCCAACATTCAAGAGCTTCATAACCGATTTCATCTAAAAGGCCAAGCACTGGTTCCATTTGTTCGTAACGCATGCGTGTTGCCAAAATAGATTGATGACCGTCACGAAGAACGGTTTCACAGATTCTTAATTTTTTAGCCATGTTAATCCTCCAATTCGAAATAGTTAGGTGATGTAATTTTATACATACACTCAATGACTATCTCATACCTATTTATCAACAATTCCTATAGTTCCTACTTACGTAGGTAAAATATGCTAGGAATTATTGGAACATACTTATATTAGACTACTTATAAAATTCTTTGTCAACAAGTATATTATGCTTATTTATCATCAAAAAGCATGCATCTTTGATATAAAAGTGTAAAAAAAGTCACAAAAAGAACCTGTTATGCTAGATTTTATCTTGCATTTTTAATCATTACCAAATAAGTATGTTAATGAGAATTCAAAAGCAAACCAATCATCATATCGTTATAATTTTTATTTATGTACAAAAGTATATCAGTATTTATTGATGTAGTACAACGAATTATCTTGATTTGCAATCCTTGTTATCACTTTTTATGATAACTGGTGAAGACAATCTAAAATTCATGAATATACATTTTCTATTTCAAATATACCTGTTTTTACTTTACCTTTTTGGGAGCTGTTTCAAGGACAATATTCTTACCAGCTCGTTTTACTTGAATAGAGAATGCCCCTTCTCCTTCTTTAAAATACTCCATTTTAATATCCAACAACATCTTACCGATAAGCGTTTCCACCTTTTCAGTTAAAAACTCACGATAGAATGCGTCTTGGTTTTGTTTAGGACTTTGATGAATCACAGGTTTCGCTGCATTGCGTTCCGCCTGCATCATAGTTTCTTCAAAGTTATCATCTCCACCCCATTGCTTCATCATTTCTGCATCGGATAAACCTTTTTGAATTTTAAATTTTGCCATTATATACTCCTATTCTGTCAATTAGACTATCCAATATTACAGGCTAATCTAACTAACTCCATATGCTTTTAATCTTAATTAAGTCTAACCCTTTGTGCCTATTAATTCAATAATATGTTCCTTCACCATAACGGAATCGATACCAGACATACAGTATGATTTCCCTTTAGGACATTTTCGTTTACGACATCCTAAGCAATCCATATCATGATTTTGTAGGACTTTATAGGTTCCAGTTAGAGGTCCCCACTCTGCGGGGTTTGTAGGGCCAAATAGGGCGATTACAGGGCGTTGTAGAGCTACTGCCATATGTAGTGCACCCGTATCACAGGCCACTATCACATCACATTCACCAAGAAGAGCCGCCATTTCACGTAAAGTAGTCTTACCTAATTTATTGTAAACTGGCAAGTCCTCTTTCTCTACATGTTGCATCAAATCTTTGAACTCTTGTGCTTCTTTTGGCCCCCCAAAGCATATAAAATTACTTCTATAGGCCAAGGAATCAATTAGTTGTTGCCACTTCTCATGAGGCCAAGATTTAGTTTGCCATGATGAACCAAGAACTAAACCAATCAACGGCCTATCTTTTTCTCTAAATGCCGTTTCAACTTCAGACTTAGCTTGTTGCTGCTCCTCATCTGTCACAATAAGGTCCATTAGCTCCATATTCTCAGTCTCAACAGGAATAATTTTTTTATTTAATGCCCCTGGCAGTAATTTAGCTACATCAAGATATTGCTCTATAACATGTTTTGACCTATCCTTCGATTTGTGATTAGTAAATAACCAATTCAGTTCCTTAGTACCACCTAATCCTAGCCGTATAGGTGCACCAGATGCCAATAATACAAGCCCCGTAATGAGCCTACCTTGTACATCAACGGCTATATCGAATTGGTATGGCTTCAATCGTTTTCGTAGATCCCACCACATGTTCCACATGGTACGAAGATGTAGTTTTTTGGAATGAGCCTCATATTCATCCCGTTCCCAAGGAATTATATGGTCTACATACGGATTATGTTCTAATAGTTCAGCCATGCTAGGTGTAACAATCCAATGTAATTTTGCATTCGGATACTGTTGCTTTATCCACCTTGCGGCGGCTGTGGCATGCAGTATATCACCAATATAGCTGAGCCGTACAAACAATATATTCATAGACAACCGCCTTTCTCATGTATTATCGTCGCCCGTTAAATCACCATCTCATATACTCATATACTCATATACTCATATACCGATTATAACGAAATAAATATGAGTTCAACTTGAATTATGTCGTATAAAACTAAATAATTTTATAAATAAAGCCTTTATAACCTGCGATTATAAAGGCTTTATATTAATTCTTTTTCTTAGAGCTAGAGTCTTTAGATGATTTATCGTTATCTTCTGTTACTTTGGTCGTGTCATCACTGCCATTGGCAATAATTTCTTTCACAGCATTCATAGTCACTTCAGACAAGGTAGTCGGATTATTATATTTATAAATAGGTTTAAATCCTACGCCTAATTTACCAGAGTATACAGTTAATACATTATTATCTTCATCGACACGAGCAATATAGATGGTCTTGCTAGTATCTACACCAAGCAAACGGAATCGTCCAGGTGGGTTGATAACACGCCAGCCACCTTCGATACCATTAAACATAAAGATATCGCCAGTTTTAGCATTATCATAGAAGAAATTATCTTCATCATAGAATACAGCAATACGACCAATATCCGTAGCTTGCATGTAAACGCGACGCGTATCATAGTTTGCATCAGTTCTGTAAATCCGGTATGCACCTTCACGGACTTTCACCTTCATGTACACCACATTTGTCGCTTCGGAATACGCCGCATCAACAATACGACTTCCCTTTGGTACATCTTCAAGTTCTGTATCTACTTCGTGTTCCGGATCATCTGCATTAAGTCGGGCCATAACAACCTTGTTGTCCGTATACAAGCCCATAATTGCGTAGTTACGATCTGGCATCCAGTCAAAATAACTAATGGAGCGACCTTTCAAATTAACCGTTGTGGGCTTGCTTTCACCAGCCTTATAAATCCGGAGTGATTCATCTGTAACAACAGCCATAAATTGGTGGTCATAAGATACGTATTTACGTCCCTCTTTTACGTCGGGGAAGTTTTTCGTGTCATCCTTAGACGCACCAGAGACGTTAAAATCCGTAGTCGGTGCAAACATATATTGATCAAGGTACAGATACACCCCTCCTTGCAGTAGAATGCCTACTGCAAAGGCGCTCAGTACACGCGTAAAAGGTTTCATTGTTCCTCCTATTTCACGATAAACGCCGTAGGAATCATCCGTTCCCCTAACAAATCGGCTGGTTTATTTACAACTTTGCCATTTAAATACAATGTAGAGCTAGAGCCACCATCTAGGTTAGCCGCAATGTATGCGCCCTTTTCATAAAGTACATCTTGCACATCACGCAAGGTAGCACCCAAGGAATAGCCTGGTTGACGACCGTCGATCACAACGAACAACACAGTACCATCCTTACGTTGACCTATGGCCGTACGAGGACCTACGCCCCAACCACCATCGCCATCAGTGATCAGCTTCTTACCATCTACAATAAGAGGCGGCCCAAAGGTAATACCTTCCATAGCCTTCATATCAGCTAATTCGGTTTTATCATAGTTGCCTGCAATCAAGTTACCAGATTTAGAGAAGCCTACAAAATCAACGGATTCATCAGGACCTACATCCTTACCGATGATATAATCCCCTTCGTGAAGGATAAAGCCATATGGCAAGCGGCCTGTACCAGTACCATTAGGATCATGAAAACCACCACCATTGATAGCTGCTACGGCACCATTCATTTTAGCGATGTTACTTGTGGTATCCCCTTTTTCTTGGATGTTTGCAGCTGTCGCAACTTGGATGCGACGAGGATCTGGAATTTCAAGCACGTACCCTACATAACGGGAAGACTCAATTTTTTCCAATTTTAGGTCTTTATCTTCGCGAGCATTAAATTTAAACAAATCTTGACTCTTTACAACACCTACTGTCCCCAAAATAGATTGCAATTCATCGTTGCTAAATAGCCATGTAATGTATTGAGGATGACGAGATTGTAAGATAGCACCAATTACGGCACGTTTTACATTATTAAATGGTCCAAACAATACCACGAATGGTGATGTAACTGCGGTAAATAAGAACACCATAATGATGAACTTTACCCAATTCTTTTTAAACAATGTATATCTCCTTATAAATCACTGTAATGTTCAGTGCTAATTCGTTCTTCAAAATGCTTGATGTCTACGGCATTACCAACCCAAACACGTAAAATATTATATGGATTATCCCCTGTATGAGCCCAACCGGACTTCATAGCCATAGCCATCTTTATACCACTGTCTTTTGTGGCAGCATCAGTATCCTTATTTTTGTCCCCATAGGGATAACAGAACCAAGGATTATCTGTAATGCCTAACTTATCAGCTAACGCTTGTTGTGCTTTTTGAATATTTTCCATTTGTGCCGATTTTGAAAGTTGGCCCATTTCCACATGTTGGAACCCATGATTAGAAATAGTTATACCATTATCTTTCATTTCTTTTAATTGTTCCCATGTAAGTCGTGTGCCTACATCGCCTGGGTTAACAAAAACAGTAGCAGCAAAGCCATATTCTTTCATCAATGGATACATGATAGAGTATGTATCTGCATAACCATCATCAAAGGTTAGTACTACAGGTTTTTCAGGTACCGCAGCACCATTGACTACATAATCGTATAACTGATCCATCGTCAACGGATGGTATCCATTATCCTTGAGGAATTTCATTTGCTGGCGGAATAAATCCTCTCGGATAACCGCATCATTATCTTTATCATCGCCAATCTTGTGATACATGAGCACTGGAATTCCCGATGGATGTACCATCGTCACCTCTTTCACAGATGGCATTTTAGTTTGTGTTTCTGTCGTTTGCTGTGAAAGCATTCCACATCCTGCTAACACTGTAGCAATTACAATTGTGCAAAGCACTACCAATGAAAATCGTTTCATAGGTCCCCCTTTATATAGACACAATTTAATAACTTATATTATATCATTTATAAGAAGAATAGTAAAAACTAGCGAATTGTTTACCCGTGATTGTAATCTACTCAATAATGTTTTAATATTTTAATTATAATATATTTCACATAAACGATACCATTTCATCAAATAAAGGATTTACTATGAAAAAACGCCTAACTATTATTCAAATGGACGTCCATGTAAATGACGTAGAATATAACTATACTCGTGTTCAAGAATTACTCGTTCAATCACTTTCTGAAAACCCAGATATTATCGTATTACCAGAAACCTGGAATACTGGATTTTATCCATCTAAAGACTTGATTAACATCGCTGATAGAAATGGAGAGCGAACTAAATCATTATTAAGTACATTTGCGAAAGAGCATAACGTAAACATCGTAGGTGGCTCTGTAGCAGTTGCTAAAAATGATGTGGTGTTCAATACCTCCTATGCCTATAACCGAGAAGGCACGCTCGTTGGAGAGTACTCTAAAATGCACGGCTTTAGTCCAGCGAAAGAAGATCAATACTTCGCAGGCGGTACGCACACCACACATTTTGAGTTAGATGGCATTCTGTGTAGCACCGTTATTTGCTACGATATCCGCTTTCCAGAATTAGTGCGCATGGCCGCATTACCAAATACAGAATTGCTATTTGTGCCAGCTCAATGGCCTACTATGCGCCTACGACACTGGCAAGTACTTAATGAAGTACGATCCATAGAGAATCAATTATTCGTGTGTGCTGTAAACGGCTGTGGCACGGTTGGTCGCATCCAAAGTACGGGACACTCCGCCGTATACGATCCTTGGGGTACAAATCTATTAGAAATGAATACTGAGGAGGGTATTGATTCTGTGAATATTGATTTCGATGTTGTCGAAGACATTCGCAACAAAATCAATATATTCAGGGACCGTAAACCAGAACTGTATAATCTATAACATAAAAGACACATTGCTATAATTTGCAATGTGTCTTTTACATTAGAATTCAATAAGATTCCACATATCCTCCGGCACTTGTTCTAGAGGTTTATTTTTAGCTATCGCTTCTTTTAAAATATCAATCGTATCTTGAATCTCTTGCTTATCCTTTGTATTTGGATCATGGAGTATAACACGATTTAAGGAATCTTCACCAAATTGTTTTAAATATTCCTTTTCTACTTGGTTTAATTCATGACGTAAATACTTCAAGACATCACTCCTTATAAATTATATTTTTATTGCATCTCTTTTGCCGTAAAGGTATCCGAAGCCATACTGGCCATAAAATTACCGGCTAATATACTCAATCTAATATATTAGGAGACAATTGTCTACAAATTTACAATATCATCTATATTATTTTGTCATACTTGCTTTTAATGCAGCAATTTCTGCACGAAGTTCTTGTAATTGAGTATCTTGCGCAACATCCTTAGCTTTTAAAGCACTGTTTTCTGCTTGTAAGGATTTAATTTGACGATTCATTTGAGCTTTACTCATAGCATTGCCGGCTCCCACTTTGAGAGATACACCAGCATTAACCATATTCTCACCATTGCCTACTGCACCACCAACGCTGATAGTAGTCATATCGTTAGGGCTATAAGAACCACCAATAGCTACTGCTTTTTGACCATTATAGATACCAATACCAGCAGCCACGCCAAATTTAGTACCATCACCACTTACAGGATGTAATGCAGCTAATGCAGCAGCACCAGCCCCCACCTTATTAATACGAGAGTCAAGATTTGACACGCGTTGGTTAACAGAGGACAAACCTGTTTCTACAGTATCAACACGTTGATCCAATGTATTGATATTACTTTCAATAGTAGCAAAACGATTATTTGTATTAGTTGTATGTGCAGTTAAGTTTTCTGTATTGGCTTGTACCTTTTTACTAAGATTTGTAACACTTGTATCAATTGTACCTACCTTAATTTCAACATTTGCAACACGAGTATCAACCTTTGTTACCTTAACATCTACTGATTTTACAGATTCTTTTACAGAGTTAACATCAGATGCAACAGTATCTACTTTTTTATCCACCACTGCAACAGAATCTTTCACAGATTTTACATCCCCCACCGTATCCTTAACAGTTTTTTCAACTGTATCTACACGACTAGTAACATCATTGATTTGTTTGCTATGCTCGGAAACAGATTGTTCTATAGTATTAACACGAGTATCGATATTCGTAATTTGTTGATTAATAACAGTGCCTCTATCCTTCATTTCTTTACGTACAGCACTTAATTGTTCTTCTGTAGCTGCACGGCCTTGCGTAGCAAAGTCCGGCGTATCTACCGTTGTATTTGTTAATCCTGTAATCGTAGATTGATCTTTTTCTCCATTGATAACAATATCGCCAGCAACAATAGTTTCACCAGCAATCACTGTTTCTGTTGCACCTGTTGCACCATTATTTGTAGTTCTGAACACAGTACCATTTTGTTTTACCTTCACACTGTTAGATTGACCACGACCATTATCTACAGATTGATCAATGCCATTTTTGCTTACGATAAGGCGGCTATCTTCGGAGCGCACTACGAGACCACCTTGTTTGAATTCTAAGGAGTCTTTTATTGTAGGCACAACTTTTAGATTTTCTGTACGTACAGAACCACCATCGATTTCTGTGTAATGTTCACTTCCATAAGCTGCATTACTTACACGCACCTTACCGTCTTGAATAGTAGTATTTTTCTTAGTGTTGCCTGCATAATCTGTACCTGTTACACTTATACCCTCGCTATTAAAATTAAATTCTTTAGAACCACCGAACATACCTTTCGAAGCAGATGCAGAGATGCTTCCTTCAGTTCCACTAATATTGACATAATTCGTTGCATCAACAGAGGCAATTCCACCGAGTGAAACGAGCACCGCAAGAGCAGATGCTGCCACAGTATAACTCTTTAACTCACTACTAAATTTACCTGTACGCTTCGCAATCTCTGATACAACCGTATAACAACCTTTTTTGATATTAAAAATAACTTGATACATCTTATTTATTTGAAAGGTCCCTCCTAAAACTCTTACACTATAGTCATTATTTCATTTCCACTATTTCTCTTTATGAAAACGAATATCACTGTCAATATATCTGTTTATATTTCTAATGTCAATATTTTATTTATTTTTAAGTACATTTATCAGTTAATTAAATACAAAATGAAGTCATTTTTATAAGTAAAAAATGAACCATCATCTGTTTTTAGACATACAAAAAAGACATGTTACTCGTCTCTCTCGTAACATGTCTTAATTTGTATATAAATCTCTCGAACTATATCATATTGTGTCTGGCCGAACTCTCTAATCCCTTTTTGACACACCAGTATGTCTATAATTATTTTATATTTTAAAATATTTTATGCAAATAATTTTTTTATTTTAATAATTACTATTTATAAAGAGATTAAATCAGCTAATTACAATATTAAACCTACAATTAACCACGCTGACAGAAATAAATAATATAATTTTTCTCAGGACTAACTGCTGCCCCCAGTGCATATGGATGATTCCAATTACCACCGAAATCAAATAAATATATTACATAATCATCAGGTAATTTTACCGAATCTTCATTAAAAGAGAGTCTATGTAAATATTGTTTCTGTAGTTTTCGATTCTCCAACTCTGTATAAATAGGATATTCCTTCTTATCTAAACCTACCGTATCCATCTGTTTAGGTTTTAATATATCTCGCTCAGCCTCTACTCTTTTTCGAGTTTCTATATAACGCTTATACTTAGCATCACTACTTTCACCATCAATTTTAATCTTATTAAACTCAGTCAACACTTGATTCTCTAATTCATATATTTCATCAACAGATTTCTCAATAGGATTATCCACTAGATTTTGTACATATTTACCCATAGGTACTGTTGTATTTTTTACAACAACTATCGATGTAGGCAGTAAGGTTTTCAAGGTATCTGCATATTCCATATTCGAATCAACATAGTTTTTTACATATACATTAGATAAATCCGATTTCGAAATGACAACTTTAGAATCAGTCTTTGCCTCATCAATGTAAGGCTTCAATTGATCTGGTGTACCACCAAAGGCCAGTTGTACATATGAACCGCCTTGCAAGAATGGGGGATTACTATGCAGATGAATATTCTTTGCAAAGCTAGGTATTTGTTTAGGAAACCCTGGAATCGTAGCAACTAGCTTATAATCCTTAGGATTATTAATAGGATACTCAATTAACTCTATGGGCTTAAAAAATGCCTCTATTGATTCTTTTATCTCCTCTTTAGTTCTAGCCGTATACAGATTATAAGATTTCCCTTTATTCTTTTCAAGAAAGGCTTTAAATTCTTTATCACTTGCTTTATTCTTATCTGCACGTGTTCTGTAGGATGGAATATTAACTGGATTAGTTAACTTAATCTCCCCGTGTCCATTCTTTCTCATATAAGGACTTACGATACGTAATGGTTTATCTCGATTACCATATCCAATACCTTGCTTATTTGTTTCTAACGTATTATAACGTGTGATTTGTTTAAGAGCCTTTTCATCCCGATCATTATAAAGAGGATCAAAAATTTGATACTCCACCTTCATATCTGACTTTTGTAAGTCTAACGTAACACTTGACGTCTGACCTTGATTTTCAACTGATGCAGCCAAACTAGATTGACAAGACAATGCTAGCGAAAGCATACATAAAGCAATACTTTTTTTAATCATATATCTCTCCCATAAAACTCTGCTCATACAGATATAGAAAAAGGACCTACAGCGAACTGTAGGTCCTTATATTTGGTGCGGATTGAGGGTTGCTCCCCTATAATCATTATATTCACCACATTCTTTCCACTTATCAAAAAGAAAAGGGGCAGAAAAGGGGCAGGCCCTCATTAAGTACAACATGTATATAATCTATCATATGCATCATCATATACTTCATCCATTATATCTTGCTCCATTTCTCTATCTTTATTTTTTAAGATCTCATTGCTTAATTGTCTTGCATTAGCTTCTTTAATATCACTTTTTTGTGTTTTTTTCTCTTCCAATACTTTTTTTATAATAAATGCTTCTGTAATTGCAATCATAAACACTGGTAATAATTCAAATGAAGTAAATATAATTTTTAATTTTTGTGTTATCCGTATATCTTTAGATGTTTTAAATATTAGTTTATATGGATGATATATAAAATGTAATGCTGGTAGTTTTAATGCATACTTAAAACTAAATGTTGTTAATACATTATTTTCTGCAAATTTAATAATAGCCCCTATCACCAATCCGCTATATACAGTTGCAATAATGCATATAATTAGCATTGTCATTTTACTCACCCCCTATTATAGGAATTTCCTTTGCGGGCTTATCTACAGAATTTACTATCTGAATTGTATAAAGTAATAATAAGGTTATAACTAACCCCCAAAATAACAAGTCAGTTGATATTTCAATCCCTCTTAAAGGACTTGTTTTGCTAAACAAAAAATATGTTTTCTCAGCTCCATCAATCGTTAATACATTTGCCCAACCTAATACACTTATAACGCAAGCTCCCCATAGCACCGCTTCAATGCATTGGTTTAATATAGCTTTCCAACGCATATTACTATTAAGGCCCATAACAAATAATAATTGAGATGCACTAAAAATTATTAACGTCCTAAAAAATGCGCCTCCAGAGTCAATATCTGTGAACATAATTAATATAGATATAATTGCAAGAATCAGTCTAACCCACATAGTCCGTGTTGTTCCATTAGGTTTATAGCTAGCTACCATTTCTAATTCAACCTTATGCTTGAAAGCTTTTTCTGTTCCCATTTATATCCCCCTCTAATTATGTACCCTCATATCATAAAGTTGATTTATCGTTGAAAATAAGGGGCATTCTTTAATTGAATATTACTATATCCACGTCACAAAAGTCAACACACGCATATTTTAATTGTTTTGTCAACTTATTTTGAAAATTCAAAAAAAATAAAGCCTATTAGTATAGAATAAAATCTATGCTAATAGGCTTTTATTAATTATGCATGTATCCACCATTACACGCTATGGAGATATATGGATCACCTCAATTTTTTGCAACTAAATAAACAACTGTTCCACCCAATAATATATTTAATATCTTACTGTTCCTTTGTTGCATCTTGATTCTTTTGAGTTCTCTCATCTGCATTTCTAAGTATGCGTTCACCTTCGCCAATGATTCGTTTTGCATTGATAGCGTTTTCTCTTGCTGTTCTAATGTGTTCTTGGCTATTAGTAATTGCTCCCTCTGTTCTTTGATTAAGTTCATCGATTCTATTAATTCTTGTTTCGATTCGCTCGTTGACATCTGTGCTACGTTCAATTGCTGTTCTAACTCGTCTATTATCTTCAACTGCTCGTTGATTGTATTGTTGAGCGTTTCGAACTTCATCAGTAGCTCGTTGTATTCCTGTCGTGTCAATATTACTTGTTCTGTCGGCGTAGAGCCATATACAGGCAATGATACAAAGGACAATACAAATAGGAACAGAGATGTAATGAGCGTGAATAAAGTTTTTGATTTTGTCATTCATACTTCCCCCTAGTCATACATGTAGTTGACATCAACTTCTTGGTCAGCTACCATTCTGCAATCGCTATATTGCCATATTCTGATATTTGGATAATCACATTGTGAATCATATTGTGCACACCATACAGGAACGCTTGGCATTTGAGTATATGCATATGTTTCATCCCACAATAGAGAATATCCACTATACACACCTACATTTTGAAAGCCAGCACTCCATAATGTATTTACAAATCGACTAATGCAATTCGTCATTCCTTGGCTAGTTAATGCACCAGCATTAATCATATTACGTAATTGGCGATGCTCCTCGTAGTCATACCAAATACCAGCTTGCAAATGGTAAGCAGTATATCCATAGCTATTGAGCGTGTTAATCACCCATTCCGCCTCTTGTACTGCGGTTGCCTCATCATATGCATGGCTAAAATAATATACACCAACTTCGAGGCCTGCATTTAATGCTGCAGTTATATGTTGCTCAAAGAATTCATCAACGTTATAGTTTTCACCTAATTTAATGATTACAAATTCATTGCCTTCTTCTTTGGCTTGTTGCATGTGGCACTCATCATAATAAGGTGTTCCATTTTCGTTCTCTTGCCATGCTGAAATATCAAATCCTTTTTTCATTTTTATCACTCCTTTCTGTCATGTTTTGCAACTGTGGTAATTTAGGTTCTTCTTCCAATTTATCTGGAATACCATCACCATTTCTATCAACACTAAGCCATATTAATCCTGTAAGTGATGCGATTACACCTGGTGCTCCAAACATATGGTCAATTAGAAATGCTCCCATCGTTATGATCTTACCGTTCGCACTAGAAATTTCTCCTACGTAAAAAGAAATAGCGTAAGTCATCGTGGCCAATATAATTGGTGTTAGCATGATAAGTATAAGTATTCTCGCTCCCCATACTAAAGTAGGGTGGACTTTCGCCACCCTAACCGAAGTATATATTTTCTTTGCTGAATCAATGAGTTTTGCTGGTAAATTCATGGAAATCACCTCTTAACTCATCAACTCTATTTTCTATTCCATCAACACGTGCTGTTAATTTCACGTGTTCCGTATAAGCCTTTGTACGTTGCACCCTAGATAATTTGATTTCTTCCTTTAATTCTAAAAGCGTTTCGTTTAACGTATTCATTCTCTCAGTAAAAATCAAGTTATCTTGCAACCGTTCATCGCTGATACGTGTCAAAATAGGCACAATTAAAATGCGATAACTTGCACCGCCTATAATTGCTACGATTGATAATGTAGTTAGAATATCATTCAGTTCGATTTGCCATGTCCACATTACTCACCCTCTGTGCTTTCGTCTAACTCCATTAATTCATTGTGGATACACCCTTCTGTAGGGCAAGTTCCATCTTCGTTTAATGTTGAGTAGCACCACTCACAAAATTTCATTACAGGAATATCGCTTTTTACTTCCATGATTATTTCACCACCTTAATTTTTGCTAACATTTCCATATTCAATTTCTTGTATTGTTCTTGTAAATCAGAAATATCACCATTAATCAATCGTCTACGTAACACCATTTGTTCTAGTGTTTCAAATCGTGAATTATAATACTTCTTAATATCTGCAATCTTCTCTGCTTTTGTTGGCTCGTATTGTATTACTGGAATATCAGTGAACGTACCATTTACATATGCTTTGCCATTTAAAAATTCATCAAGCATAGCATCATCACCATATATATAACTATTAGCAGTAGGATACTGTTCCTTTGCTTGTTTCAGCAATGTTTCTTCTCCTACTGGTTCTAACATATTATCTACAATTGATGTAATGCGTTTTCCTTCCGCATCAAGTACATGGATATAATTATTCATATATACCTCCTAATTAATGAAAGGATATAACAATGAATAGCACTATTAAGCACTACCCAAGAAATGCGTATCTTCGCATGCACCGCAAAAGTGCGTGCGTCGAAACTTTTAAAAGTTTGTACGAAAAATGGCTGCCTACTCGCATTGAGATTGTGAGTAAATCAGCCATTGAATCATATCGCATTGCCTATGATCATATTCAATCAATTGCTAATATGCCTATTAACTTAATCAAATACTCTGATATGCAATGCGTTATTGATAACATGAGAGATAACGGCCTTTCTTATGCATCTGCAAAAAAGGTCCGCACATTACTTTCATTATTATCTAAATATGCAATTGTTAATGATATTGATATTAAGGATTACACTCCATTCCTAAACCTTGGCCATGATGTTAGCGTGTATCCTCATAAGCCTTTCACTCGTCAACAGATTAATCGATTGTGGGCGCTTGATGATACAAATACATATGGCATTCTAACACTTTTATATACTGGAATGCGTTGCGGTGAATTGTTATCACTTTGTAAAAATGATATTAATCTTCGCACAAAATGCCTAATAGTACGCCATTCTAAAACCGAGGCTGGCCGTAATCGCCTTATACCTATTCATAGTCGGATATTTCCAATAGTTACAATCTTGTATCACAATTCGCAAGATACGATACTACCTATTTCTTACGCTCAATTCAGTAAGCAATTTAAGTTAGTAATGGCCTCAATCAACTGTTCACATTCAACCCATGACTGCAGGCATACAGTAGCTACATTATTAGATAAATACGGTGCATCACCTACTGCAACTCGTGCTATTCTTGGGCATAAACACGGTGATATTACAACCAAGGTCTACACACATAAAGAATTGCGTGAGTTACGCAAGGCCATTGAGTTATTGCCCTAGAACCAATGGGGAGGTAAGAAGAATATTTCAATTGGAGATGGATACAATTACGATGTAATATTTCCTACTGCATATACTAGTATATGCTTTGGAGTTTTCCCTGTATTAAAACGTAATAGTGTGGAAGGAGGAAATTATACAATCTACTATACAAATGAATCCAACACGGGGTGTAAATTAATTACTGATGAAAGTAAGTCTAGCGGTACAGCCCAAGGATTTGCTTATTTTACCTTCGGTTACTAATTAGCCAATGGGGAACATTCAAAGAAAATCAAACGGCTGTATCTTATTTAATTTCTTACATAGAAATATTTGGCACTGTAACTATGATGAAAGACGAGCCTAAGAAATTATATGAAGCTAGCGTTCGAGCAAATAATATTACTACTACTGGATTTGAATTACACAGCGGTTATGTTGGCAATCATATTGCAAAAGCTATAAACAATGGCTTTTGGATAAACATAGGTCGCACATAACCAATGGGGATATGGAAACCAAAACTATGAAGATTTAACTATCAGTAAAAAGGCCTATCATTGCAAATTGCCTATATCTTTTGAACACGGTATATTGTTTGCGAGCGGTCAAACTGAGACAAACGACAAAGTTAACCATTATACATTTGTTAATATAGCTCATGCACCTAAAGAATCAACAAAAGAAGAGGCAGTCTTTTATACGTGGATTGACTGGGACTGGTCATATGTACAGTTTCGATTAGCGTGGATGGCATTCGGTTATTAGGTTGAAATACCAAACGAAAACACACTACATTTGATATTTGGGTACTTAAATACATTATCATTCGTGAACCATACTTTGAATTTTAATTGGTCATATTCGGTGATTAAATTCCAATCCGCCTCACGTGGATTTTTGTACTCAGCCTTAGCAAAAAAGCAGGTAGAATAAGGAATTATCCAATTATGATATTGTCCATCTTCGCCACTTACTCCCCATTGGCTAATTAGTAACCGAAGGTAAAATAAGCAAATCCTTGGGCTG
>ERZ772918.92-NODE-92-length-72887-cov-188.361_pt1 | contig 72887 bp, 51 predicted proteins | sample MGYA00512118_ERZ772918 | MGnify/ENA primary metagenome ERZ772918 (study PRJEB29015, sample SAMEA2737939) | human oral metagenome | biome: human oral; feature: human-associated habitat; material: dental | place: China | collected 2135 ... | reverse complement strand
GGGTGGTCAGGGACACCGACAGGAGGGTGGCGACGGCCGAGCCGAGGAAGCGGATGGAGTCCTTGTCCCCGCAGGAGGGGCAGACGTCGTTGGTGGAGTCCTCGGTGATGCTGCGCTCGTCCCCGGTGAGCATGAGGACCGGCAGGACGAGGCCCTCCTTGGCTTCGGTGCTCTCCTGGTCCGGGCGGCGGGTGAGGATCTCACGGCTGTTGATGGAGTACCAGCGCAGCCCGGGGTGGCGGGCCTCCAGGTTGATCTCGCCGGCCTCGGCGCGGGTGCGGTAATCGGCGTCCTCCCCGGGGGCGTGCAGGAGAGCCCGGAAGCGGGGGTCGCCGGTCTTGCGGTCGCGGCGCACGTGGTTCTGGTCGTCCTTCTCCTTCTGGCCGGTGGGGGCCAGGACGATGCCCCAGCCGGAGCGCCCGCAGGAGCGGCAGTACAGGGCGGGGCGCGCGGGCTCCTCGGCCCGGGTCTGCTCGGAGGCGGCGTCGGCCCAGCGGAAGGAGGGCAAGGAGCTCAGGGCCCGGTCGACGCGGGTGACCTCCCGGATCCACAGGGTGACCTCCACGTTGACGGCGCTGCGGTCGGGTTTGCCGTCGAGTCCGGCGCGCACGACGGACAGGGCCGCCAGGATCGCGGAGAGGACCCGCCGGGCCAGACCCGGCTCGGGGACGGGGCCCAGGAGGCCCCGGGCGAGGTCGGCCAGCGGCGTGGAGCGCTCGGCGGCACGCACCAGGTCCAGGACGTCGGGGTGGGCCTGGAGAGCGGAGGTGAGGCCGGCGGCGTCGAGGGTGTCCTCGACCTTCTCGGGCAGGTCGTAGAGGTGGGTGACGACGCCGCGGAGCAGCTCCTCGGGGTTGGGGGAGCCGGCCTCGGCGAGGTTGGCCAGGGCCTGTAGGTTCTCACTGGGCAGGGAGCGCAGGTGCAGGGCGCGGTCGGCCAGGCCCTTGGACTGGGCCACCTGGCGGTGCGTGGCGGCCCACTGGTCGAGGTCGGCGCGGGTCTCGGTGACGACGGCGCTCGTGGGCAGGTCGGTTCCGAAGACGTCGCGGGCGAAGGCGAGCATCTGGGAGGGGTCGCCGCCGTCGCCGAGGGTGGCGGAGGTCGCCACCGGGCACACGGGGCCGAGCGGGGCGGAGGCGAAGGCCTCCCGGCGGGGGTCGTCGGCGCTCAGGTGGGTGCGCAGGGTCAAGCCCAGGCGCCGCAGCAGCATGGCGACGTCGGTGCCCTGGGCGCCGTCGTAGGTGTGGAACTCGTCGAGGACCAGGTAGGTGAGCGACCCGGCTGAGGCCCGCCACAGCTCGCGGTCCTCGGGGCGCAGGAGGAGCTGGTCGAGCATCTTGTAGTTGGTGAGCAGGATGTCCGGCGGGTTGTCGCGGATGACGTAACGGTCAGTGATGAGGGAGTCGGCGGTGACGTGCTTGCGGGGGCTGGCGGAGGAGTCCCCGGTGTAGATGGCGGCGCGCACACCGGCCAGGGCAGGATCCTTAGTGATGAGGCTGGCGAGGCGGCTGGCCTGGTCGGAGGCCAGGGCGTTCATGGGGTAGAGAATGAGAGCCTTGATGCCGGTGACTCCCTGGGCGCGGGCGCGCAGGACGTGGTCGAGGACGGGATGGAGGAAGGACTCGGTCTTACCTGAGCCGGTGCCGGTGGTGACGATGGTCGGCTCGGGGCGGTGGCCGCCCTTGGTGGTCAGACGCCGGTAGGAGTCCTCCTGGTGCTGGTAAGGGGGCAGGCCCGGGTCCCAGTCGAGGGGGCGGTCGGTGGGGGCGCTCGCGGCCAGGTAGGGCAGGCGCAGACGGACGAAGGGGCCGACAAAAACTCCCTGCTCCTCATCCTGGAGGAAGTCGGCGAGCACTCGCCGCGGCTCGGCATCGGTGAGGGCGAAGGTCGTCGAGAGGTAGTCGACGATGGACCGACGGATGCGTTCGGCCTGGAGGCTAGGGAGGAGGAGAGTCATAGGGGAGGGCGCTGGTGACGGGGTTGGAGCCTGAGGGGGTTGGTGTCGGCGGGGCGGGGGCTGTGGGCGGTTGGTAGGAGCTGAGAGAGCTCGGAGGGGGTATCGGCCGCTGGGGCCGGCAAGGTTCTGGGTGGATCGTCGTTGTTCCGGGAGCATGGTTCCGCGAGTCCGAGGCTACCGTAGGACGTGGGAGATCCCGTGGGTGTTGATGCGGCGAGCGCGAACGGCAGCAACCGACTCTATGCCAGGCATCGAAGTATAGCGAACTTGCTTAGCACCGAAGATGGCCTTAATTATGCGCAAAGCTAGAGGTCGGAAGGTGTTGGGCGTACGTTACAATACGACTTCCGGAAGGGAGTCAGTTGCGGCGGCGAACACGATAGCCTCGTCGTCTTCGCTCGGGATTAAGCGAACTGTATCGCCTACGGCATAGTTAGTGCGACGCGACTCGTCTGCGAAGCGCGCGCCCTTGTAAACAGTCCAAACGAGATGCCCGGTGTCCAGGATTTGCTCTCCCACCTTAACCATTAGAGGTTGTGAGCACAATAGAGCGCGGTCTGTGCTCGACTGCTCTAATTCTTGCTGGATTGCCTCAGGAGAGCCGAGGTGCATATCGAGGTGGCTCCACGCCTCGGCAAGTTTCTCTCCGCGCAAAAGACGTGCGCACCGAACTGCTTGCTGGACTTCGTGGTGCGACACAAACTAGGTATCTGGTATCTCGATGGAGGTGAGTACATGGCGTTGTATCTCTGCAAGGCTCTCAATATAGTCTCGCATCAGAAGCACTGCCTCGACGCGGCTGCGGTCTTGCTGTGCTTCGAGCTCGAACTGAACCAAATTAAGCCCTCCGTTCCGTACCTGTAAAGTTATCGTGCCCCCGCGTACAAGCGCAGCGAGAAAGCGATATGAAATGACGGACTCCGTCGGTCTTCGTCCGGCCAAGCTTGATCGTTCGATCTCGACACCTTTAAGTCCTCCTGTAGATAGCATGAGTAACGTCATCCTAAAGGCGTGTGTAACGTCCGAAAAAGCCAGATAGCCTCCTCGCCCGACAGGACTGGCGCCACGGTGAACATCTGAGATCGGTACCGTCACCGACAGAGGGTCGGCTCCGGTCGTGCGTACATTCACCTCCAAAAGTGGCAGCGTGTCGTCCTGGAAGTCAGTCTCGAATAGACTCACTACGCCCTCACCATCGGGTGGGCCGCCGGGGGGCCCGTTATAGCCACTAACAGTACCCTTGATAGCCTGGGGAGGTAAGCCAAACTCATAATACCTACAAAGGGCCTGGTGCTCGTCGGTGCCAGACTCGGCGTTGAGAGTGACGCCAAAGCTGATTGGACGAAGAGTGACGGACTCGCGACACCTTGGAATGACGTGAGTGATAATGCAGGTGTCGGAACCTGTGGGCTGGGCGAATGATGAGAACGCCACGTCCTTGCTGGGGCCTAGACGCATTTCGCGCATCAGAGAATCGAGCGACCCGTGTCGACACTGCATTTCGTAGCGATAGAAGGGGTCAATTTCGTTCAAAGAAGCATGGATTGCCGCGGATGCCTTAGCGAGAGACTTAAGAACTAAATCGCCGTCCTCTTCCGAAGTCGGGTGAAGCCCCTGTTGTATCTGCAATAACCGAGAAAACACCTGCTCCGTGCGAGTCCGGCCGTCTCCGAAGTAATAGTCGACCAACCGTGGATTCTCGGCTGCCCATGAATCTAACTGTGTGCGACCTAACCAGTTGACCGCAATGTTGCCTGGCGCAGTAATGGACCGAACCCAATCAAGATTCTGGGGTGTCGGATCGTACGGCATAACGACGTTCCATGACGCGACCTGATGCGTTGTCGCGGTCTGTGCGAGGAAGCTGGACCATGACTTCTCGACCTGTCGTTTTTGAGCGTTCGTAAGAGGCCCAGTAAACCGTTTAATTTGATAGAAGTCGTAACTGCCCGAGTGCAACTTTACCTGTACGTCGACGCCGCGATCGCCTTGCGATGGGGTGATGCGATTCCCGGTCGGGTTGCGGAGCAGGATGAGTGCCGCCACGAACTCCTCAACGTTGTCGCCGCCGAGGCGCTCCCAGTTTACTTTCGTCACCTTCCAAATTGTACCCGCGTCGAAGGACATCTACGAGTCTGCGACGCGTCTAGATACAGAAAAGCAATGTCGACGTCTGTGCTGAGCTGAGAGGCCCGTTCTCGCTGCTTTGCTAGACCGGGGAGTGAAACGCCGTACGTGGAGCGATCAATATGTGTTAGATCGCATAGGCAACTGGATGCCGATATGAGCACTGCAGACCCGGACACCGCCTGCGTGGCAGCGTTCGTATGCCGTGTCAGGGCGCCCCAAGCTTGCGAGTCGATATAGCAACATGACTGGTAGACGGTCACGTGCGGACGCTAATCGTCGCTTTCATATCCGGCGTCATCCTCCGAACAGCGTTCGATATCTGCGATGATGGTGTCCCAGGGCCAAGGACTCTTTCGGAATCTCCGGTACAGGAGGAGTTGGTGGTCGACAACCGAGACGGTGTCGTCGTCTTCACTATACTGAATGATCAATCCTCGTCCTTCTTTGTCTGTATGAAGAAGCTCGAGCTTGCCGAGGATGTTTCGCATATTGGCTAGATTGATCCTGCTCTGTCGAGCGTGGGCTAGATCGTAGATGGCGTGGGTTGAGACACCTGACATGAGTGCCGCGTCTTCATGACTCATAATGGCTGCCATGGTGTAGGCGTATATTCCGGTCGAGTTCTTGCGCTGGCGAATTCCCTTAGCGACCTTGTTGGCGAAGTTCTCGTAGATTGAGCTAATCTGCGCGGCATGTTCGTTCGCTGCTGCCCGCACTAGCTCAATATTGTCAATCGTTGTTAACTTGTCCTGCGTTTCGTAGATGCCGGCGGCGTCGAGCGTCTTAAGTGTGAGTGCCTGCAGAATGCCAGCACTCTTGTAGCTGAGTTGTGTGATCTCCTGTGTGACGTCGTCCGAAAAGCGCACGTTCAGTGCCCGGCCTCCGAGAAGCATGATCTGCTCAAGGTCGTCATCGTCCCACTTGATTGACACCTCTTCGACCTTCGCCGCAAGGTCGTGGTTCAGGGAAAGTAGATAGTTGGTTTCTTCCCAAACGCCGACGACGATTACGTACACGCCGAGTTCCCATAGTGCTTTGAGTTCGAAAGCAAATAGCTCCCTCTGTTTTTTAGTGAGGTAATGGAAGTCTTCGATGACGAGGCGCCGTCCGGATTCCGTGATGCAAGCGCCGATAAACTCAAGGTTGTTTACGTCATGCTTGAGTGATCGATGTTCGGTTATTTCCTCACGGGCAATCGCCCCGTTCGCGGACCCTCGAACTTTCGAAAGTAGAGCGACTCCGACCTCGCCCGAGGCTTCGGCGAAGCCTGAGAACGAGTTGCTCTCGGTTCGCCGGATCTCCAACTTGATGTCGAGAGCTGACAATGCAGATGTGTAAATGTCGTCAACTCCCTGGTCGACTCGACACTGAACCTCGATGGGGTTGTTCAGTACCCTTTTGCGCAGCCAGGTCTTGCCCGCCTTCGAGGGCGCCTTGAGGGCGATATGAAGGTCGCGTGTGAGCAGCATTCCCATTCTGGTGTCGAGTTTTCCTCGGTCGACGTAGGACTCGCTGTGAATTGTGGGCGAAATCCCGAATACGTCGCTCGACAGTTTACTGGTCTTGCGGAGTTTCATGAGTTGTCCTCGTCCGGGGGATGTTGTGTCATTCTTGGGAGCCTGAGTGGGGGGCGTGTCGAATGGGTGACGTTGTGGGTGTCGCTGTTTCACGGAGAGCGTCGTCAATGCGGTGGAAGTCGGATTCGCGGTCGCGGATGCGGAAGGGGAGGTCGTAGACGTAGGAGACGCCAGAGCCAGGGTGGGTGTGAGTGCGCTCGGAGAGTGGCATGTCCTCATTGGAGGACGGGCGCTGGCGCTTCTCCCAGGCCTGGCGGACCGGAGTCGGCAGCTGGCGACCATTCGCGTCATAGACGTAGGCGCCCTGGCCACGGCCATGGTCGTAGTCGTACAGCACCGCGAACTGTGTGCGATAGATCGTGCACAGATCCTCGATCGGTACCCCCAGCATCATCGCCACCATGACGTCAATCTCAGCCTGAGCGTTACGACGATCCTCCGCCCGACGCAAGGGGGTATCTGTGGTCCACTCCGGACCAATCGGACGCTCGTCATAACGCTCCAGGATTGGAGTATCAGTTACAAATGACTCGTCCCAACATTCCTTCCACAGATCGGCGTAGGCATCCGTGAGGCAGTTGAGGCGGAGGGTCCGGAGTGCTACTTGTTGCGCAAAAGGGTGTGTCTTGTCGAGGTTTGGAAGACGTTCGAAGTCCTGGTTGATGATGTCGTTACGGGAACGAGCACGAATCTGGAAGTCAGCAAGGAGAGTGGAGGCTCCCGCGAGAATGAGGGTCAGAACTGTGGATTCCGCGGAGGGTGTTGCTGCGGAGTAGATCGGATGTACGTGGGCAGTGCCTGGCGGAATGATGGTAGGAATGAGGGTACGTTCGCCAGTGTTGGCTGCCATACGGCGCCAGGCGATGCGGTAGTGGTCGCGGGCGGAGGAGTCACCCCAGTGGGTGTAGAGGCGGTCGTAGGTGGCGCGGTCGCCTGCAGGCTTGTACTGGGTGATGGGCTGTGCGCTCGGAGGGAGCGCTTCCAGGTCGGTGGAGGTCCAATCCTTGTTGCTCTTCATGGACTCGTTGGGTTGCTTATATAGCGGCGTGGAGACATGAAGGTGGGGGCCTTGGAGGATGGCATCGTCCCAAGATGACTGTCCCCAGTGTTGAGTGAAGCGTCCTTTTTGGCGGTCGATGGACTCATCCCAACCGCGAGAAAACTGAAGGTCGAGACCGCCGATGCGTGGTTGGGCGGCCAGTCTGGACAGAGTACGGGTTGCGGCGGAGTTAACGGTCGAAACCATGGCAGCTGAGCGCCAGTCGTCGGTTGAAGTGACCAACGCCCAGGTCTTCAGCGTTGCCTCGTCGACGGTTTCGATGCGAGATGCGTGTGGTCGCAAATCCCAGGTTCCGGTGCGTGGATCCTTAAATCCTGGTTCTTCTCCGCTGCAGTCGTGCATGAGGGAACGTATAACGGTCTCTGGGTGGTAAAGTGTGGTGGCGTGGCGGAATGAAGGCAGCCGTTCCGATCCATAGACGTGAACGCCGTACTGGACAAGGTTGTGGATGTCGAAGAGCCTGAGCTCGTTAATGAACTGCCAGTGGCGCCGCAGGTGTCGGTACGCGGCAGCGCGCATAGCTGGAGTTTTGGCGTCGGTGAAGTGAGTCTCCATGTGGATGAGGGAGGAGATACCGTGCTCGCTCTGGTGCTCCCATACCTGACACATGAAGGCTCGGTAGAGATCCGGCTGGCCGCTCAGCAGAGGATAGACGGCCGGATCGCTCAGGAGTTCAGAAAGAACGATGACCTCAGCGGTTCCGTCGAGGACCGTGTGTAGGACTCCAGGACGAGCCATAGTGCGTGGCATGCGCTCGTTCTTTGCGGCGACGGATGGCTTGTTACTGAGCGACCACCAGGGGTCGCCTTCGGAGAGAAGGCTGGCAACATCGGTGCGGGGCCTCACCCACGGCGGGTTCCCTACCTGGAGGTCGAAGCCGCCGCGGGCAAAGACGGTGGCGAAGTCGAGCTCCCAGTGGAAGAAACCCTGGGCCTCGGCCACATTCCGGACCACGGTGAGCCACTCGTGTTCGGTAACGACTGCTTCCACTCGGCGGGCCCCAGCGAGACCAAGCTCAACCGCCTCCATGGTCTCCAGTTCCGCCCAGGAGGAGGCATCCACCAGGGTGCCGTCGGTCCCCTTGGCATCCTTGACCTGCTTGCCCAGCAGCCCCTCCAGGGCGCCCAGCCACTCATCCAGGCTCGGCGGTGTCACCTGCGTGGTCAGCGGCCAGTACCACAGGGCGCACCACGCATCCATGACCAGCCGCAGCCGCCGGTACGCCGAACCCGGCGCCGCCAGGTAGGCCTCGATCTCCTCACGGGACACCGTTGAACCGGCGTCGTCCTGCACCTCGCGGCCCCACAGGTCGATGCGCCGTGAGGCCTCCGCCTCCGCCACCCGCAGGCGCCGCAGGGTCATCTCCCATAGCACCTCCACGCGCCGGGCCAAGGCCGTCAGCCGCAAGGCCTGGGTGGTACTCAGCGCCTTCGTGATCTCCCTGCGCCAGGCCTTGAGGGCCTTAAGTTTCTCGGCATCGACCAGGTCCCGCACCTGCTTGGGGACCTCCACTGCGCTGCCCCAGCCCTTGGCCGGCAACAGGAAGTGATGGATGCTGCCGGAGACGTCCAGCGCACCGCCGATCCGGTGCCGGGAGGCGGCATCGGCGTCGTCGAGCACGGCCGCCACCTGACCCAGCGGCTCAGGCACCGGAGCGGCCGACAACCACGCCCGCTTCTTCAGCTGGGATGTGGAGTACAGGGCCCGGCGCGCCCCCACCAGCGAGTTACCGCGCCGCAGCCGCAGCCCGAACCACGGGGCCGCCAGCCCCTCCACCATCGTGTCCAGCCACAGGGACACCTCCGCCAGCTCCACCGCCGTCGCATTGAGGTCCACCCCGTACACCTGGTGCAGGGCGAGATACGCCTTCACCTTCGCCAGCTCCCGGGGCCGCTCCTCAGGATCCACGCGCCGGCCCAGCTCGCGCTCACGCCGCGAGAGATACTGCTCCGCCAGCTGGCGCACCGCCTCAATCGCGAAGGCCCCCGACCCCAGCGCCGGCTCACACACCGTCAGATGCAGGATCTCCTCCGCGCTCGTCGTCCGCCCATCCTGATCCAGCAGCTCCTCCAACGCCTGCTGCACCGTGAAACGCGTCAGCACCTCCGGGGTGTAGAAGGAAGCCGAGCGCTGCCGGTCCCGGCCGGAGAGCCGGTAGACGAACTGGCCCTTCTCATAGGTGACGTTGCGGCGCTCGCCCGTCACCTCGTCCTCCACCGTCACGAAGTCCTTCTCCTCCAGGCCCTTCATGACGTCCTCGGGCACCACCCACGAGCCCTTCGAGGCATCCCCGCCCGGCGCGACCTCCCACAGGCGCTCGGTGGCGAAGGAACCCGAGTAGCTCATGAGCCCCTCGTAGACGGCGCCCAGCTGGTTGATGCCCAGCTCCACATACGAGATGAAGCCGCGCCCGCTCTTGCTGTTCTCCTTAGTCAGCAGCAGGTGGCGCAGCACCCGCAGCAGCGCCCCGTTGCCCAGGCCCACCTCGTCAATGAGGGCAGTCGCCACCGGGCGGAAAAGGTCAGCGCGCATCGGCCGGAAGACCAGACCATCGAAGCTGCCCTCCTGCGCGGCCGGCACCTGCTCATTGTGGCCCTCATCGACCAGGTGGAACAGCCGGTCCAAGGACTCGTAGATATGCGTGCCCGTCTGGGCCGACTCCTCATGCAGCTCCCTTAAGGCCAGTTCGCGCAGACGATCCAGGCCGTAGCCGGCGTCGTACTCGGCGGCGCCCACCGGCAGGACCCCCAGTTCGGGGCTCGCCTCCGCATACAGCAGGAAGATGATCCGGTAGATGTAGCGCAGCGACTGCAGGGCCAGGTCCTGCGCCCGCTCCTGGGGCAGCGGCTCCAGCCCCCGCGCGGCGCGCCGGCGCACCACCTCATTCGCGATGATCTCAATCGAGGAGCGCACGCCCTCACGCAGGTCCTTCGAGACCCCCACCGTGTGGGCCGCCGAGTCCTCCAAGGTGGCCGCCCACCACGTCTCGCCCTCCGCCGTCGGCAGCAGCGAACGGGCATCCAGGCAGGTCAGGGCCCGCTCCACCTCGCCGCCACGCGCCGTCTCATAGCGTTCGACGACGAGCTGCACATTCACCGCCAGCCAGCGTCCCTCCGGCCACCGCTCCCGCTCCGCCACCAGCGCCCACTGGCCCGCCAGGACCAGGGCGAAAGCCGGACCGTGCTCGTCGGTCATGAGCGTCGACAGGGCCCGAGAGACAGACTCGACCGGCTCAGCCCCCTCCAGGACCGGCGCAGCGGGGTCCCCCAGGTCCACCGGCTCCCAGGCCTCAGCAAGCGTGGGGGCGTCCTTGACCAGCAGGTCCTCCACGGTGGTCACCGGGCGGGCGCGCAGTAGCGCCAGCGGGGCTGGGCCCTCATCGCCCACCGGCCTCACCAGGGTCACCGGACCCCGCTCGGTCAGGCGGTACTCTGACGACGCGAAGCCCAGGATCTCGCGCAGGAGCGCATCGAGCTCGCCGGCCGCCTCCAGGGCCGCGCCGGTCAGGGAACCGGCGTCGTCGGCGGGAAGGGCCGCCAGCAGCTCCTCCAAGCGGGAACGCTCAGAACGGAACCGGGAACGAGGCGTCGGCGTCGGAGCGGTACCAGGATCGGCCGGCTTCTCCAGGGCCTCCCACTCCTTGCGACGCTCCAGCACGCGCGCCAGGAAGGACTCCTTGGTGGCGTCCGTCGTGAAGTAGTGCTCGCTGATCCAGTCCTCGCCGACGACCAGCGCATCCGACACCGCCATCAGAGATCCCCTTCCGTCCCGAAGTCCTGTGGCACCACCACCAGCAGTGGGCGCACCAGCGTGTGTGCGGGCCGGTGCTGATCCATGAGCTCGCGTTCCTGAGCCACCGTGATCCGCTGCTCGCGCAGGTGGCGGTTCTGGATGAGGCGACCGGCCTCGTCATCCCAGGCATTCGCGTGCTCCGCCCAGGCATCCACCCGAGCCTTCGCCTGACGTCTCGCCGCCTGGACGGTCAGCGCCATGTGGTCCTTAGCCGTATCCACCGCTGGAGGGATGAGCGCCTCTAGCAGGTTGGTCTGCGTCACCGGCCCGGAGTTCTGCAGCTCCCGGGAGATACCCACTGCCTCGAACATGGCGGCGGGGGAGTCATGCACCTGTCCGATCGGCACCGCCTCGACCGGCCGGCCCGCATCCAGATCCGACTGCGCGGCCGCCAGGTCCAGGTAAGGGAAGGCGTTACTGACACACACCATCGACACCGTCCGGCCCGCCTGGTTCGTCAGAGTCCCCAGCAGCAGGACGGTCGGTGAGTCGACGTCGCCGCGCACCGCGAACACTGAGGAGCGGCCGAGCTTGGCCAGCACCCGGTCGCCGGCCCAGTCCAGCACCGGGTGCAGCGGCCCCAGGTAGTGAGCCTCCGGCCAGGAGGAGTCCGAGGAGTCACTCAGGGCCTCCGTGAGAAGGCGTGCGCCCTTCGCCTGCGTCGTCGCCAGCTTGAGGTGCTCCTGGACGCGGCGCTCACGCAGGTACGACTGCGGCAGCACCGACAGTCGATGGCGCAGCCCCGCCGGGGGCACCATCTCCACCACGTGCTGCGCGCCGTGCTCGCGCCACGAGACGCCCCCGCCGCCGGTCTGGCGCTGCTCGGCCTCCTCGGGGCGCTCATAAAGCTCGGTGAGGGCCTGGCGCAGATAGTCCAGCTGGGTCTCGTACAGCGTCGACGTCGCCAGCGGGGCAGCGGGCTGGGTGGCTGGACCGGCCGGGGCGCCGGGATTGCTCGGATCAGCAGGGGAGTCCTCGGCGCCGGTGGGGGCAGCAGCGCCGTCGCCCTTGGCCTCGGCTGTGCCCGTCAGCTTCGCGAACAGGGCAGCCATGGGATCCAGGTTGAGTGCGTCATCGGCGTCGGGGACGACGTCGTCAATGTCCTGCCCGGCCGCCAGCGCCTCGCGGATCGCTGCCTCCTCCTTCTCGCCCGAGTACAGGCCCATGAGGGAGGCAGCGTCGCCCAGGGCCCGGTGCGCCTGATCCTCCTTCTCCATCAGGCGCGTGAGCACCCGCACGTCGCCGGAGAAGCGCGGGTCCGACGGGTCGAGCAGCAGGGTCGTGATCTGCGGGGAGACGCTCTGGCCGTAGCGGTCGATGCGGCCGTTGCGCTGCTCGATGCGAATAAGCGACCAGGGGATGTCGTAGTGGATGAGCTCATGGCACTGGGCGTGCAGATTGACGCCCTCCGAGGCGACGTCGCCAGTCACCAGGACGCGCACCGGCGTATGGGCCTGGCGGAACTGCTCGACGATCTCCTGCTGCTCCACGTCCGACAGGCTTCCGTGCATGACCCGCACCGCGTCGGCGGGCAGGCGCAGGTCCTCACGCAGGTGCTCGGCCAGCCAGGTGAGGGTTGCGATGCGCTCGGCGAAGACGACGACGCGCTCGGTCGACCTGGGGCCGATCCCGATGCGGCGCAGCTCGGTCAGCAGCGCCTGGTACTTGCCCGAGGCCGTCGTGTTGGCCTCCACGGCCAGCTCGCGCAGGCGGGTCAGCGCCTGGGACTGCTCCGAGGGCTCCGGGGTGGAGCCGGCTGCCGCTGCCCGGCTGCGGCGTCGGGCCAGGCGCTCGTCGATCGTCTGGATGAGGGCCGCCGGCGAGGACAGGAAGGACTTGGCCAGGGTCCAGGCGAACAGGGAGTCGCCGCCGCGGGAGGTGGGCCTGTGGCCGCCCGGTGCCGAGGCACCGTCGGGCCGGTGCAGCCAGGTGCGCGAGAGCTCGCCGGCCACCGCGTCCTCAGCCGGGGAGGGCTCCACCAGCTTGTTGACTGGAGTCAAGCGCTCCTTCCAGCGGCCGCCCACGACGTCGCGCACTTCGTCGGAGTGACGGTGACGGCGGATGACGAGGCGACGCACCGCCTCCTCATCGAGGGTTCCGTCCGCGCGCACCGCCGTCGGCTCCAGCAGCCGGATGAGCTCGGCGAAGGACTTCGGGTTGCCGTTGTGGGGCGTGGCCGAGGCCAGGATGAGGGCGTCGGTCTGGCGGGCCAGGATGTCCGCGAGCCGGTTGTTGAGCGTGCCCTTGTTGGTGACGTTGTGCGACTCGTCGATGACGACCGCGTCCCAGCGCTGCTTGCGCAGATGATTGAGGTAGCGGTCGGACTTCAGCGTGTCGATGGAGATGATCGCGCGGTGGAACACCGAGAAGGGGTTGCGTGAGGCCGGCACCGAACGGCGCACCCGCTGGATGCCCACCGAGTCCAGGCGCACGAAGGGCAGGGCGAAACGCGACCACATCTCGTGCTGCATCTGCTCCAGCACATGGCGCGGGGTGACGATGAGGATCCGCTCACCCCGGCCCCGGCGCACCAACTCGGCCAGAATCATGCCGATCTCCAGGGTCTTGCCCAGGCCCACGGTGTCCGCCAGGAGGATACGCGGGCGCAGGTTCGCCGGGTCCAGGGCCTGGCGGACTGCCGTCAGCTGATAGGCCAGGGGGTCCGCGAGGACGTCACTGACCACGGCCAGGTCGGTGGAGGTGGCCGGGAGTGCCGTCTTGCGCAGCGTCGCCTCCAGCCACAGGCGCGAGAGCCGGTGACGGGTGGAGGTGTCCGCGATGACCCGGGTGTGGCGCGGATCCACCGGGACGATGTGGTCAAGACCAGCGGAGAACTGCGCCGTCGTGTCCCGCACCAGCTCGGACAGGCCCTGCACCGTCACCAGCATGCCGTCAGACGTGGTGGAGACCTGGGTGACCAGCCAGTCCTCGTCACGCACCTGCACCACCGAGCCAGGGGCGACGTCGAGTCCAGTGGAAGGATCCGCAGCAACCGGGGGCGCGGAGAGCGAGGAGGCGGTGGTGGGAGCAGGGACGGCCGTGGTCACGGGAGTGATCCTACGGAGCCGAGGCGGCCGCCGCGCGCGCTCGCGAACCTCTCCCATGCGCGTGATCGAGATGTGACTCGTGTCGGGGCGGGGCCCCGGGCGGGCGGCGCCGCAAGGCGGCCGGGCGGGCGGGGTGGTGATTGTGCTGGGCGAGCGGGGGTGAACTGGCGCGAGCCCGGGTGCACTCGATTCGCGGCTGCTCGCATCGTTGCGCCCAGCGGGACAGAATCTCGCTGAGAACGACAGATGCGAGCGCTCGTGGATCCGTGCGAGCCCGCATCGCCCGGATTCTCCTCCGCTCGCTCAGCCATGCCGCCCTCCCCGGGCTGTTGCGCTCAAAGTTTGTTGGAGACAGTGAGCGCGCGGAAGGCTTACCGTCGTGAGCGCACCGAGGAAGTACCCGGAGGGGCCGCGTCAGCTTGCCGCGAGGGTGGCGAATCCTGGCACCTGTTCTCGGCTCAACCGGTCAAGGAGCTCCGTGCGGGTCCATCGGGGCCCGCGTCGCCCGGTCCGTTGGAGGATCTTCTCGATCGCATCGTCGATCAAGGCGGGGTAGAGCCCCCACAGGTCGAGGAGGAAGTCGTCAGGAGACTGACTGAACAGCTGTCCAGGGAGTACGTCGTCGGGGAAGTCCCTGAGGTTGAAGGTCACTACGACGTCAGCTCGGCCCGCGACTGCCGCAGCGACGACATGATTGTCATCCGGGTCCGGTAGACCGCTGACGGTCTCCTCCGATCCGGGCTCCACGGTGGCTCGCGCATCCGGAAGCGCGGTGTTCATCTGGTGGAGAAGGCGGGTCACATACGCCTGTGTTTCCTCAGGATCCCTGCCGCGACGCGCTCGCAACTCGACGATCGTCTGCCTCAGCTCGTTCTCGATGCGGTCGCTCCACACGGGTCTGTACGCGGGGCCCATCCCCAGTTCGAGGAGCAGATCTCGCAGCACGCTTGGCACGAGGACGCAGGTGTCCAGCAGAGCGGAAAAGGTCACTGGTGCGCCCCGTGGCGCGCGTGCCCGAGGGCTTCGCGGAGGGCTGCCGGATCCTCGTCGTAGTCGCCGAAGTACTGGGAGTCGGCGACCATGTCTGACAGCGCCTCGTGGGCCTGCCTGCGTTGGCGCGCCTGATAGTCGAGAACATCCGCGAGCAGAACCCTGCGGTGCCGACTGACCTTCTCGAAGGGGATCCTCCCGGACTCAAGCAGCCGCACCAGCGTGGGGCGGGAGACACCCAGCAGGTCGGCGGCCTCCTGAGTGGTCAACGTCAGGTTCTGCGGCGCCACGGTCACGGCGAGTCCGTCACGCATCGCCGTCGCGACGAGCTCAAGGGCATCCGCCATCTGCCTCGACAAGGAGATGACGCGGTCACCGACCATGAGCCGGGGCTCTGCCCCCGCGGCGCTCAAGCCATCGACGATGTCGCCGAAGCGGCCCGCCACCGCCTCGTCAGGCAGATAGGTCCTGCTTGCCACGGTCATCGGGCGCCTCCCATCACCGATGTTCGTTTTGTTCGAATTGATGGTATCGATCTCCTCTTGCCCGAGCAAGCCCCGATGAGGCGCGCCTCTCGGGTGGCGCAATCGGGCCGCGGTTTCCCGCATCAGGACGGGGTTTTCGCTGACAGGATGGGGGGGGGAGGGGCCCGCGTCCAGGCGGCCGGGCGGGCGGGGTGGTGATTGTGCTGGGCGAGCGGCGGTGAACTGGCGCGAGCCCGGATGCGCTCGATTCATGGCTGCTCGCATCGTTGCGCCCAGCGAGACGGAATCTCGCTGGGGGTGACGGATGCGAGCGCTCGTGGATTCGTGCGAGCCCGCATCGCCCGGATTCTCCGCCGCTCGCTCAGCTACATCGCCCTCCCCGGGCGCTCTGGGCTCGCTCGGATCGCCCGGTGAACTGGCGCCCTTGCCCCCAGCCATCCCGCGTCCTCAAGCGCTGCGATTCCAGTCGAAACCCGCGGTCGGGATTCCCAGACGCCCCGTGAGCAGGACGAATATGTGCGGCGCGGGCGAGGCGTTTATTCTATCGTTATGCGGCACGGCGCGGGGAACAAGCACAGGTCGGGGTGGTGGCAGATCGCCCCATCCTGCGCGCTCGTGCTCAGCGGCGTCGCCATGGTCGGCGGCTACGCGCAGGCCCACGACGGCGTCGCCCTGCCCGGCACCACCATCGCGGGCCAGGACGTCACCGGCCTCAACCACGACCAGATCGTCGACCTCGTCTCCCACCGCTTCAACGAGGCCCAGGTGACCATCCGCGTCGGGGACGCCAGCCAGACGGCCACCCTCTCCGAGGCGGGCGTCGTCCTCGACGCCGACGCCACCGCCGATGCCGCCGTCGCCGGCGCGGGCTCCTTCGTCCCCACCCTGCGATCGATCGCTGGCCCCCGCGAGGTCATCCCCGCGGTCAGCCTCGATGAGAACGCCTTCGCCGACTTCCTCGCCTCCACCCAGACCCTGGCCGGCTCTGCCCTCGTCTCCGCGACCATCCAGCTCAGCGCCGACGGGAGCACCTTCGAGGTCGTCCCCGACTCCTCCGGCACCGGCGTCGACGGCGCCGCGATCCGCGCCTCGCTGACCACCACCGCCCGCTCCCTGAGCGGGGGCGAGATCACCGTGGCCGCGGCGGCCCAGGAGGCCTCGACCACCACCTCCCAGGCCGAGAGCGCCGTCACCGCGGCCAACGCGCTCATCACCGCGGACGTCACCCTCACCGGCTCGGGCTCCTCCTGGACCGCGACAACGGCCGAGAAAGCCTCCTGGGTCACCGCCAGCGCCACCGACCAGGGGATGACCGCTCAAATCGACCCCGCCAAGGTCCGCGCCTGGGTGGACGCCCACGCCGCCGAGGTCGACAAGGCCCCCGTCGACACGATCACCAACGTCGACGCCGCCGGTAATGACCTCGGCCTCGCCCGCCCCGGCAGGCCCGGCACGCGCACCACCAACGCGCAGGAGGTCGCCGACGGCATCGCCTCCGCCCTCACCGCCGGGACCGACTACTCCGGCGCCCTCGCCTCCGAGCCCGTCGAGCCCTCGACCCAGACCCGCACCGTCCCCTCGGGCCCCGAGCGCTTCGCCTACCAGGCCGCCGACGGCGAGAAATGGGTCGACGTCAACCTCACCGATGACACGATGACCGCCTACGTCGGCACCACCGTCGCCCACGGGCCCGTGAGCATCAACCACGGCGAGGAATCCGGCGAGTGGGCCACCAAGCTCGGCACCTACCACGTCTACCTCAAGAACGAGTCCCAGGACCTCGGCTGCACCCCCGGCTTCCCCTACTGCCAGAAGGACGTTCCCTGGATCGCCTACTGGGACGGCAACTTCGCCATCCACGGCGCCCCCTGGGCCACCGAGTTCGGCTACGACTCGGGCCAGACCAGCCATGGCTGCGTCAACGCCCCCGTCGAGGAGGCCCGCTGGTTCTACGACTTCGTCGAGATCGGCACCACCGTCGTCACCCACGAGTGAGCCCCGCGGCGGTCAGCGCGCCCAGCGCGTCCCAGGCTCCCACCGGCCCCGGGCGGGGCGCTCCAGGCGGTGCCCCGGTTGTGCCCAGCGCCATAGCCGCGGGCCGCTGGCTGTTTTCGCCGCTCACCGACGAGTGCCATAGGATGACCGGGATTGACGCCATCCATGGACGTCCGCCGGACGACGGCGCACCTGCAACCCACCATTCGGAGTAGATCCCCCGTGAAGAGCACTGTCGAGAACCTAGACCCCGCGCGCATCAAGCTGACCGTGGAGGTCCCCTACGAGGAGCTCAAGCCCAGCCTCGACGCCGCCTACAAGGAGATCGGCTCGCAGGTCCAGGTCCCCGGCTTCCGCCGCGGGCACGTCCCCGCCCGCGTCATCGACCAGCGCGTGGGCCGCGCCTCCGTCATCCAGGAGGCCGTCAACACCGAGCTGCCCAACCGCTACCGCGACGCCATGGTCGAGTCCGGCCGCGTCCCGCTGCTCCAGCCCGAGGTCGAGGTCACCGAGCTGCCCAACGTCACCGGGGAGAACGGCGGCCAGCTCGCCTTCACCGCCGAGGTGACCGTGCGCCCCGAGTTCGACCTGCCCAAGCTCGACTCCGCCGAGCTGACCGTCGACGCCGTCGAGGTCACCGACGAGGACATCGACTCCGAGCTCGACTCCCTGCGCGCCCGCTTCGGCTCGCTGAAGTCCGTGGGCCGCAAGGCCAAGACCGGCGACTTCGTCACCATCGACCTGTCCGCAGTCATCGACGGCGAGGAGGTCGACTCGGTCTCCGGCGTCTCCTACGAGATCGGCAAGGGCAACATGCTCAAGGGCCTCGACACCGCGCTGCGCGGCCTCAAGGCCGAGGAGTCCGCCACCTTCACCACCGAGCTCGCCGGTGGCGAGCACGCCGGTGAGCAGGCCGAGGTCACCGTCACCGCCTCCGCCGTCAAGCAGCGCGAGCTGCCCGAGGCCGACGACGAGTTCGCCCAGATGGCCTCCGAGTTCGACACCATCGCCGAGCTGCGCGAGGACCTCGCCAAGCAGGCCACCGACCGCAAGACCGCCGACCAGGCCGTCGCCGCCCGCGACGCCCTCCTCGACCTCCTGCGCGACAAGATCGACTTCGAGGTCCCCCAGGCCGTCATCGACAACGAGATCAGCCAGCACCTCGCCGCCGAGGGCAAGGAGGGCGACGAGGACCACGCCGCCGAGATCCGCGACGACGTCGCGGGCGGCGTGCGCGACCAGATCATCCTCGACGTCCTCGCCGAGACCCTCGACGTGCGCGTCGACCAGAACGAGCTCCTGGACTTCCTCTTCCAGACCGCCCAGCAGTACGGCATGGAGCCCGGCCAGTTCATGCAGGGCGCCCAGCAGGCCGGCCAGATCCCGGCCTTCGTCTCCGAGCTCGCCCGCAACAAGTCCCTCGCCATGGCGCTGCGCCAGGTGACCGTCAAGGACTCCGAGGGCAAGGTCCTCGACCTTTCTGAGTTCATCGGCTCCGACGAGGCCGACGCCGCCGCCATCGTCGACGAGGTCGAGCGGGTCGCCACCCCGGCCGACGCCGACGAGAAGGACGGCTCCGCCGACTCCGGCTCCTCGCCGTCGTCCGCCTCCTCCGCCAGCGCCGAGAGCGCGGCGAGCGCCGACAGCGCCAAGTGACGCCACGCCGCTGAGCTCCTGCCGTCGGGCGCGCCCGGCGACACTCCCAGGCGACCGATACGACAGTGGGCCGCCACCTCCACGTGAGGTGGTGGCCCACTGCCATTCGTACTGGCCATTGACCTGATCGCTCCTGGTGCCTACCATGTGACTGATCGGTCACATGACTGCTCAGTCATAGGAGGGTTCATGCCGCACCCCACGTACTTCAACCTCCCCGACGACAAGCGCGCCCGGGTCCTGGCCGCCCTCAAGGCCGAGTTCGCCGCCCACCCGTACCCGCGTGCCTCAGTCGACCGCATCACAGCTACCGCAGGGATCTCAAAAGGCAGCTTCTACCAGTACTTCGCTGACAAGCAGGACGCTTACACCTACCTCGTCGCTGAGCTCATGGGGCAGCGCCTGGCCGTGGCGGACACCCCTGTCCCTGAGGCCTCCTTCGAGCAGGTCCTCGCAGCTATGGTCCTGGGAAGCCAGGACCTGCACCGCCGCGATCCCCAGGCCTGGGCCGTCCTTTCTCACGCCCTGGCCGACGACGCGCCCGACGTCCTGGCGACAGGCGAGGCCCTGCCCGGTGGCGTGCGAGCCTGGGCGCATGCCGCCCTGGCGGCTGGCCAGGCCTCCGGAGAGCTGCGCGCGGACGTGAGCCCCCAGACCGCCGCCTGGCTCATCGAGCGCACCCTGCTGGGGCTGCCCGAGCACCTCATGAGGCGCCTGGCCATCGACCCCCAGGAGGTCGCCGCATCGGGCTCCGTCTTTGACACGCCCGAGGTCCGCCAGGTTGCCCACGAGGTCATCTCCATGCTCACCGCAGCGCTGGTGGTCCGCGTACAGGATGAGGGCCTTGGCCCCGGCGCAGCAGGGGAGGCGGACCATGACTGACGCCATCACGATCACCGACCTGGGCTTCACCTACCGGGGAGCCGCCAGAGCGGCGCTTGAGGCAGTGAGCCTGAACGTGCAACGCGGTGAGGTCGTGGGGCTGCTCGGCCCCAGTGGCGCTGGCAAGTCCACGCTCCAGCGGATCCTGACCGGGCTGCTGCGCGGTTACACCGGCAGCGCGCGCGTTCTGGGCCGTGAGATCTCCACCTGGGGGCGTCAGCTCTACGAGCGTGTGGGTGTCGCCTTCGAGAATCCGATCCATATCGGTTCCCTGACGCTTGCGGAGAACCTCGCATACTTCGCGCGGCTCTATGCCGCCCCGGGCCGCCCGGTCAACGAGCTCCTGGAGGCAGTGAATCTGGGTGCCGACGCCGACCTGCGAGCTGACCGCATGAGCAAGGGCATGGGGGTGCGTTTCAACGTCGCCCGGGCGCTAGCGCACCGCCCCGAGCTTCTCTTCCTCGACGAGCCGACCGCCGGGCTCGACCCCGTGCGCGCCACCCAGATGGCGCGCCTCATCGCCAGCGAGCGGGATCGCGGCGCCACCATCGTGATCACCACCCACGACATGACTCTTGCCCACGAGGCCTGTGACCGAGTCGGCTTCATCTGTCGGGGCCGCCTCGTGGAGGTCGGGCAGCCCGACGAGCTGTGCCTGCGCCACGGCTCCCGCCAGGTGCGCCTGATCTGGGAGGGCGGCAGCGGCCTCTACCCGCTGGACACCCTGGCCGACGACGTCCTCTTCCATGAGGCCCTGCGTACCCAGACGGTGCGAACCCTCCACTCGCGCGAGGCCGACCTCGCGCAGGTCTTCGCCGCAGTCACCGGTCAGGAGGTGTCATGAGCGCGGCGCCTGGCTCGGTGCGGCGGGCTGGGATGCCCCTCGACCGGGCCGCCTGGACCTCCTCGGCATGGCGCAGCGCCGCTACTCTCCGGCTCCACATGCGCCGCCATTTCCAGGAGGGATTCTGGCTCGTGGCCCTGCTCGCAGGTCTGATCGGGGCCGCGTTCCTGCTGGCCGTGGGCGCCGAGCCGGGGCAGTGGTGGCGGGCAGTGGTCCTGGGGGAGCTGTGCATCACCTCCTTCTACTTCGCCGCCGTCCAGGTGCTGCGTGAGCGCGGTGACGGAACGCTGGCCGCCCGGGCCGTCTCACCGCTGCGCACCGGGGAGTACCTGGGGACGCTGGCAGGAGCGCTGGCACTCATCGCCTGCGCGGAGATCGGCGCACTGGTCCTGGTGGTCCACGGCCCGGCTGGGCAGTGGGCGCTGCTGGGCGCCGGAGTCGTGATGATCTCCGTGATCTACAGCCTCTACGGGGTGTGCGTGGTTGTGGGCTACCGGAGTATCAGCGCCTTCCTCATGCCCTCGGGGGCGTGGACCCTGGTGCTGGGCCTGCCTCTGGCGCCGCTGCTGGGCCTGCCTGGTGGGTGGTGGCTGTGGCTCCATCCGCTCTACCCAGCCTTGGTGCTCGTGGACGCGGCCTTCACCGCGGACTCTCCGATTCGGCTAGTGGCTGCGGTGGCGCTGGGGTGCCTCTGGGTTCTGCTGGCGGCTCGGATCGCGTCGTCGCGCCTGGAGAGCGTGCTGCGACCATGTGGGGCGGTCTCATGAGGGCCCGCACCGCGCTGGCGCTCCTGCCAGCCGACCTGGTGCGTGTGGGGCGTGACGAGCTTCTGGTATGGATGCCCGCTGTTCCGCTGGTCATGGCGCTGGCTCTCCGGATAGGGCTGCGCCCAGGACTGGAGGCCGCGGGCCTGGGACGCCAGGCGGCTGAGACGTGGACCGCACGGCTCGACGTCCTCGCCTTCGGCGCCCTGGTCCCCGTGCTCATCGGTGCAGTGGTCGGCTTCCTGCTGCTGGGGGAGAAGGAGGAGCGGGTGTGGGACGCCCTGGCCGTCACACCCGTCTCCCTGCCCGAGTACCTGGCCTGGCGCGCGGCGGGTGCCACTCTTGCCTCAGGAGTGGCATGCGGGCTGTGCCTCGTGGCAGGTGGGCTCAACGACCTCGGCGCGACAGGGATCCTGGCGGTCGCGTCCGCCGCAGCGCCCTTGGGAGGGGCCACAGCCCTGGCCCTGGCAGCCTGGACCACTGGCACCATCCAGGGCTTCGCCGCTGTCAAACTGGGGTTTGTCCTGCTCATCCTGCCAGGGGTCCTCCCTGCCGTTGCGCCGCAGGGGCCAGCGGTGTGGGCGACTGTCCTCATTCCCACCTGGTGGCCGGTTCAGGCGTATGAGGCTGCGACGGCGGGCCGGCCTGAGGCGGTGTGGGCAGTGGGGGCAGCCGCCGTCGGCCTCGTCATGATGGGGGCAGCTCTGGCCACAGTCGGTGCCCGACGGCGTTGAGCGGGCATTGTCGGACCTCCAGAACCCGCCGCTCAAGATCAGCCGATCTTGGCGACGGGACTGGGCGGGCCCAGGCCTCAGGCATCCTCGGAGGCCACCTCCACCATGACGAGCTGCAGGCGGCAGGGGGTGAGCGCCGTGAGCGCGTGGCGAGCGCCGGGGGCCAGGTAGACGACGTCGCCCGCGGCCAGGGTGTTCGTCTCACCCGAGACGGTGAACTCCATCTCGCCGGCAAGCAGGGTGCACACGACGGCCTTCGGAGAGGCGTGCTCAGTCAGCTGCTGGCCGGCGTCGAAGGTGAAGACGACGGTGCGCAGCACGTCATTGTTGACCACGACGCGCGAGGTCGTGGCCTCCTCGCTGACGGGCAGGGCGTCGTTCAGGCCCAGGCGGAACAGCGACTCGGAGACGGGGGTGGTGGGCATGGTGGTTCCTTTCTCGGTTCTGGATGAGTCTGCCCCAGGAGGGGGCGGGCGGGGAGGGCGGTTCAGAGGGTGTAACGGGCAAGGCGGCGCCGCAAGGGGCGCAGCGCCCACAGCTCGAGGACGAGCGTCAGCGCCGCCATGACGATCGACAGGGCGAAGACATCGGCGGTCTCCAGATTGGTGCGGGCCTGCTGGACCTCGGCCCCCAGGCCCGTGGTTGTGGACAGCAGCTCGCCCATGACGGTCAGGCGCACCGATTGGCCCGTGGCCACCGTGAACGCGGAGAGCACCGGCGGGGCGATAGCGGGCGCGACCACGCGCCGGAGCGTCCAGGCCCGGGACCTGTCGAAGACCCGCGCCATGTCGAGCAGGTCGGGATCGACGCGCATGACGGCGTCGCGCACGGTCGTCACCAGCAGGGGGAGGGGGACGACGGCGGTGAGCAGGATGACCACGCCCGCCGTCGGCCCGAGCCAGATCATGCCGACCACGACGATGACGATCGGCGGCACGGCCATGAGCAGCTGCATCCAGGAGTCCAGCAGCTCGCGCGCCCACCACCACGTGCCCATCGCCCAGCCGACCGGCAGCCCGATGGCGCAGGCGATCCCCAGGCCGGTGGCAGAGCGAGCCACCGTGAGCCACAGCGCCTCCCCCAGGTCCTCATCCCGGATGAGCCCGAGGAAGGCCTGCCACGTGGCCTCCGGGCCCGGCAGGACGTACTCGGGCTGGCTCAGCGACAGGCGCCACCAGGCGACGGCGATGAGGGCCAGGCCCGCCCACCACAGGCCACGGGCGCGCCAGCGCTCAGCCGCCGTCGGCGCCTGGGGGCTCACGCGGCGCTCGCGCTCGGCGTCGTGCCCTGGGACGCGCGCGGGTCGGCCAGGTAGAAGTCGTCAGCAGGCAGGGAGCCGCCGACGACGTCGGGGCTGACCGTCGCCAGGCGGGTGAAGAAGTCCTCCAGCTCCTCCCTCGCCTCGGCGGCGGGCACAACCTCCAGCTGGAGGCGGGGGATGACCTCGCTGACGATCGGCGCGGGAACCTCCGTGCGCTCGGAGATCGCCGTGACGGTGGCCTCCTCGGCTGCATTGGTGGCCGCGACGGCGGCCTGGAGCTCATCGAGGATGGCGCCGACCAGCCCGGGCTCGGAATCTGTGAGCGACTGGGGCATGACCAGGCCTGCCATGGGGAAACGGGCCTTGCCGCCGGTGACCTCCGCCCAGGCGGACTGCAGGTTGACGGTGCGCTCGAGGGCCAGGCCCGCCTGCTTCCCCTTGGCCAGGGCGACCGAGGCCGCGTGCTCGGGAAGCACCGCGTAGGAGACCTGCCCGGTCAGCAAGGCGTTGAGAGCCTCCTGACCGGTGGGGAAGGACTGGATCGTCAGGTCGGCCTGCGCGTCCCAGCCCTTCTGGGCCAGGAGGTAGCGGAAGACGAGGTCGGGCATGTTGTTGGGCAGGGGGACCGCCACGGTCTGCCCTCGCAGCGCCTCCAGTCCTTGGGCGGACGAGCCCTCGGGGCCGAGCACGTAGAGCATGCCCCACACCTGGACGGCGACGAGGCGGATCCCCACCCCCTTGTTGAACAGGTTGGCCGCTGCGTAGGAGGGGGTGGCTGCCAGATCGGTCTGCCCCTGGGCGATGAGCGACTTGAGGACGTCAACGCCCTCCCAGTTCTGCACATCGGCGCTGCCGACCCACTCGTCGAGCTTGCCGTGGGTGCCGAAGCTCGTCATCGGGGCCATGTAGGCCAGGGTCGTGGGGACGTGCACCCGCAGGGTCTCGGTGACCCGGTGGGGCGTGGCGCTCGCGGCGGCGCCTGCCGACGGGGCTCCCGACGACGAGGCAGCGCCCTTCTTCGCCGAGCAGGCGGCCAGTGCCGCGGGGGTGAGCAATCCGATGCTGGTCAGGGTCAGGAACGATCGGCGCTGCATGGGTTCTCCTTGTGTGGTGATCGGTTGGGGTCGGGGAAGTGGACGGCGAGTGCTGGGTGGCGCTAGGCGCTCAGCGCCCAGGTGCCGGGTGGCCCGTCGAGGCGCAGGTGCAGGTGAGAGACCTCCTCGGCCTCAGCCGGATCGTGCGTGACCCAGATGGTGATGACGTCCTCCTCGGCCAGCAGGGCCATGAGGTCGGCGCGCAGGGCGGCGGCCAGTGGGCGGTCGAGGGCGGAGAAGGGCTCGTCGACGAGGAGGAGGCTCGGCGAGCAGGCGAGTGCCCGGGCGATGGCGACCCTCTGGCGCATTCCGCCGGACATGCGCGCCGGGGGGAGGTGCCCCGCGCTCGCGAGACCCACCCGCTCCAGCCAGTGGACGGCGAGGAGGTCCGGCGTCGGGCCGTCCAGGACGAGCGAGATGTTCCGGTGCGCTGAGTACCAGGGAAGGAGTCGCGGCTCCTGGAAGACCTGCGAGAGCTTGCCATCCGGGCGGCTGACGGCGCCGGCGTCGACGGGGGAGAGCCCTGAGATCGCACGCAGCAGCGTGGTCTTGCCCGCCCCGGACGGCCCCGTGACGGCGAGGGTCTGGCCCGGCTCAACCGTGACGTCCAGGTCCTCCACCAGGGTCAGGCCGCGGCGGATGAGGGTGACGCCGTCGAGGGAGAGCGGACCGGGGGAGGGGAGGGGCCCGGGGGCGTCCTCCCCGGGGCTCCCGGCGCGGCGGGCTCGCGCCATCTCAGTGCTCCGCGCCGTCGGACGGCTCGCCGGCCTCCGAGGGCGGGGCGGGCTTGCGGGCCACGATGGCGACGGCGGTCAGCAGCTCGCCCTGGGCGCGGAAGGCCTGGCGCATCGCGCGGATCCGGTCCCGCGCCCCAGGGGTACGGCGCACAGCGCGGAAGAAGCGGAAGGCGCCCAGGAGGCCCTCGTCGGCGATGAGTCGGCGCGGCTCGAGCAGGCGCATCGGCGCGGTGCCGGTCCAGACGATCTCAAGGCCCGCGTCTTCGAGGAGGGCGCACCAGGCCTCCTGGGTCAGCGGCCTCGCCCCGACCTTGATGATCCTCGACAGGTGCTTCCTCGCGGCCTCCAGCTCCGCCTCATCGCGGTCCGAGCGCAGGGCGAGCTCGTGGATGGCGTACTGCCCGCCGGGAGCCAGGAGCCTCGCCGCCTCGCTGGCGATGGCGCGCTTGGCCTTTTCGGACTGCATGGTGAGCATCGCCTCGCCGACGACGAGATCCGTCTGGCCCGCGGGCAGGCCGGTGCTGGCGGCGTCGGCGACGACGTACTCGGCCTGCGGGTGCCCCTCGAGGACCGCGGCGACCTGCTCGCGCCCCTCGGGGTTGGGATCGACGCCCCGGTACGAGGCGGGGATGGAGTCCAGGAGGATCTCGGCGGTGCGGCCGACGCCAGGGCCGAGCTCGACGATGCGCCGCCCTGGGCGAAGATCGGTCGCGCCGAGGAGCTGGCGGGTCAGCTCGATGCCGCCGGGCCGCAGGACGCGCTTGCCGAGCTTGGCGAGGAGCCAGTGCCCCTGCAGGCGGGCGGCCTCCGGTCCCTGGCGCTGGCCGTGGGCTGAGTCGTGGGCGGCGGAGGGAGCGGGGGCCTTGCCCTGGTCCTGTTGGTCCTGAGTGTGGTCGTGGGTGGGCGCGGGCTCGGAGGCCATGGATATTTCCTGTCAAGGAGCGTGAATAATGAGGATAAGGAGAGCCTAACCTGAGGTGCGGTGCTCGCGCCATCCGAATGTCGGAGCCCAGTGGCGGGGGCCGGGGCGCAGCGCCTGGTGTGGTGGGAGTGGAGCGGCGGCGAACCCTGTGCCGTGAGCGAAAAGGCCACGACGGCGGGCATGGCGCCCCGCCGCCGCGCGTTAGCGTTGGCGTACCGACACGAGAGGACAGACGTGAGCGAGCTCCACATGCGCCCGAGCGCCGTCGCCGCCCCCAGTGCCCACGAGGGCCAGGGCGCCGGGCTGGGCCTGACCGACTCCATCTACAACCGGCTCCTCAAGGAGCGCATCATCTGGCTGGGATCGGAGGTGCGCGATGACAACGCCAACGCCATCTGCGCCCAGATGCTGCTGCTGGCCGCCGAGGACCCCGAGAGGGACATCTACCTCTACATCAACAGCCCCGGCGGCTCCGTGACCGCCGGCATGGCCATCTACGACACCATGCAGTACGTCCAGCCCGACGTCGTCACCGTGGCCACCGGCATGGCCGCCTCCATGGGCCAGTTCCTGCTCAGCGCTGGCGCCAAGGGCAAGCGCTACCTCACCCCGCACGCCCGGGTGCTCATGCACCAGCCCTCCGGCGGCGCGGGCGGCTCCGCCACGGACATCCGCATCAACGCGGACCTCATCATCAAGATGAAGCACGAGCTCGCCGAGATCACCGCCGCGAACACCGGCCACTCCGTCGAGGAGATCATCGCCGACTCGGACCGCGACCACTGGTTCAGCGCGCCCGAGGCGCTCGAGTACGGCTTCGTCGACCACATCGTGCGCTCCAGCCGTGAGATCGGCCAGCAGAACGGGGAGAACTGATATGAGCACTCGTCCCTACTTCGAGGCCGTCGCGCGCCAGATGGGCCCCGCCGGCGCCGCTGGCCAGCTCGCCCCGATGCCGCAGTCCCGCTACGTGCTGCCCCAGTTCGAGGAGCGCACCGCCTACGGCTTCAAGCGCCAGGACCCCTACGCCAAGCTCTTCGAGGACCGCATCGTCTTCATGGGCGTGCAGGTCGACGACGCCTCCGCCGACGACATCATGGCCCAGCTCCTCGTCCTGGAGTCCCAGGACCCCGACGGGCTCATCACCATGTACATCAACAGCCCCGGCGGCTCCTTCACGGCCCTGACCGCCATCTACGACACGATGCAGTACATCAAGCCGCAGGTGCAGACCGTGTGCCTGGGGCAGGCCGCCTCCGCGGCCGCCGTGCTGCTGGCCGCGGGCAGCCCGGGCAAGCGCCTCGCCCTGCCCAACGCCCGCGTGCTCATCCACCAGCCCGCCATGGAGGGCATGCACGGCCAGGCCAGCGACATCGAGATCGTCGCCGACGAGATCGACCGCATGCGCGCCTGGCTGGAGGACACCCTGGCAGCGCACACCGGCCGGGACCGCGATCTCATCCACAACGACCTGGAGCGCGACAAGATCCTCACCGCCGCCGCCGCCCAGGAGTACGGCATCGTCGACCAGGTGCTCAGCCCCCGCAAGGCCGCGCCCTCCCCGCACTCCTCCTGACGCGCGGGGCCGCGCGGCCTCTGCGATAGCTGCGATGGCGCCGCCCGGCACGTCCGGGCGGCGCCATCGCGCGTGCGGGGGCGGCCGACAGCCCGAGTCAGCCGCTCCGTGGGTGCTATCGGCTCGAGCGGGGCAGGAGCACGACCTCGGCGCGGTGGCCCCGGTGAAACATGTTGTTGTCGTCTCGTTGCCCGTGAGGCGATGTGGCGATGAGCGCACTGTTGTACACTGAATCATGATGAGTTAATTGATTCAGGAGGTGTGCCATGACAGATGAGATCGCCCCCGATGCCATCGCGAGAGCCCTGTCCCAGGCAGGCCTCTCCCAGCGCAAGGCCGCTGAGCGCACTGGGATCTCCCAGGCGACCCTGTCGAGAATCCTCTCGGGCCGGAGGCGGCCGACGATGCCGGAGCTGATGCTCCTGGCTGACGCCACAGGGTGCTCGCTGGGCAGCCTCACCGGGCGCGGCGCTGTGGCGGACCGCTGCCTCATGGCGGCCCGCGCCACCGATGGCGCCTCAATGGAGGCCATGCGCACCACCCTCATCGGCTACCTCGAGCTCGACGCCTACCTCGCCGACCAGGCGATCCCACGAGCCCTCTGATGGTGAGCACCCAGGTTCTCGGGCGTCAGGAGGCCGAGGAGTTCCGCGAGCATCATCATTTCGGCGATGGCCCACTGGGGGACCTCGTCGGCATCATCGAGAGAACCACAGGGCACGACGTCGCCATTATCAACGCCCCACCCGAGGAACACGGTCTGACGATGACCGACCCCCAGCGGGGCGTCACCTTCATCGCCGTCGCCGCCAGCGACAACCCCATGCGCCAGCGCAGCAGCCTCGCCCACGAGCTCTGCCACGTCCTCAACCAGGACGGGGAGATCGAAGTCCAGCAGGGCGGTAACGGCCGCAGGCCGGCCGCGGAGCGCAAGGCGGACGCTTTCGCCAGACACCTCCTCATCCCGCGCCGTGCGATTGAACGGGTTATGGAGGAGCATGGAGGCGAACCTTGGACCGAGGCGAGTCTCTCCGATCTCGTGCGCACCTTCCTCGTGTCGCCCGCGATCGCCGCCATCGCCCTGCACGAGTCGGGGGCCATCCCTGACGATCTCAAACAGCAGTGGATGCGCGTATGGACACCTGAGCTGGCCGCGAGGCACGGTTGGAGCGACTACTACGCGGCGCTCCAGGAGGAATCCAGGCGCGCGCGCCCGCCACGGCGCCTCCTCGCTCGCGCCATCGAGGGCTATCGACTGGGTGTTGTCTCCCCGCAGCAACTCGCGGCGATTCGAGGCCTGCCGCCCGAGCGGGTCATCGCCGAACTGGAGAGCGCCGGCGTGCGCCCGGAGCCCTCCGATCCCATCTGGGCATCCCCTGACAGCCTCCCTGACATCGCCCCGGATCTCACGGCGCTTGATGCGCTTCTGGGCGACGGGGAGAGGGAATGAGCCCACCTGTCATCATCGATGCTGGCCCAAGCCTCATCTTCTTCGCCGCGCGTGACGAGCGCTTCTCTGCTGCCGCAGGAGTTCTGAGGAAGATCAGGGGAACTCAGTTCCTCGCGATCCTCGAGGATGACCACACCTCTGCACTGGACAATGTGGTCCACCGCCTGACAGGCGCACCGCTGGAGGAGCGTCGCAGCCTTCCGAAGGATCTCGGCGAGATCATGGTCATCGCGCACGCAGTCGTCATGGCTGAGAGTGGGGCGGACGTGCGAGTCGTGATCGATGACGGCTACGGTGCGCGGCTGGCGGCGCCCCGCGGCTGTCGGGTGGGCAATCGCGCGGGGGCTCGCCGGGCGCGGCCCTCGCGCGGGGAGGCTCGACCTAATAGGCTGGCGGCACCCCGTTCCCTGACTCCGGTGGCGCTCCCCGCGCCGCCTGGGAGCGGACCCGACGACACAAGGGGGACACGTGCCACGCAATGCCGAGAGCGTCGACCTACTCAAGTGCTCCTTCTGCGGGAAGAGCCAGAAGCAGGTCAAGAAGCTCATCGCGGGTCCGGGCGTCTACATCTGCGACGAGTGCATCGAGCTGTGCAACGAGATCGTTGATGAGGAGCTCGGCTCCGGCTCCGTCGGCGTGCCCCTCGAGCTGCCCAAGCCGCAGGAGATCTTCGACTTCCTCAACAGCTACGTCATCGGCCAGGAGGGCGCCAAGCGCGCCATGAGCGTGGCCGTCTACAACCACTACAAGCGCGTCCAGGTGCGCGAGCGCGCCGTCGCCGAGGGGGACGGCCTCGAGCTCGGCAAGTCCAACATCCTCCTGCTCGGCCCCACCGGCACCGGCAAGACGCACCTGGCCCGTACCCTCGCCAAGCTCCTCGACGTCCCCTTCTCCATCGTTGACGCGACCGCCCTCACCGAGGCCGGCTACGTCGGCGAGGACGTGGAGAACATCCTCCTCAAGCTCATCCAGGCCGCCGACGGCGACGTCAAGCGCGCCGAGAAGGGCATCATCTACATCGACGAGATCGACAAGATCGGCCGCAAGGCCGAGAACCCCTCGATCACCCGCGATGTCTCCGGCGAGGGCGTGCAGCAGGCACTCCTGAAGATCATCGAGGGCACCACCGCCTCCGTCCCGCCCGGCGGCGGCCGCAAGCACCCCCACCAGGAGTTCCTCGAGATCGACACGACGAACATCCTGTTTATCGCCGCGGGCGCCTTCGCCGGCATCGAGGAGATCGTGCGCGCCCGCCAGCGCAAGGAGGCCGGCGCCCAGCTCGTCGGCTTCGGCGCGACGCTCGCCAAGGACCAGGCCAAGGACGTCTTCACCTCCCCGGTGCGCCCCGAGGACCTGCACACCTTCGGCCTCATCCCCGAGTTCATCGGTCGCCTTCCCGTCATCGCCACCGTGCAGGACCTCGGCGTGCCCGAGCTCGTGCGCGTCATGACCGAGCCCAAGAACGCTCTCGTCTCCCAATACCAGTACCTCTTCGGGCTCGACGGCGTCGAGCTGGTCTTCACCGACGAGGCCATCGAGGCCATCGCCGCGAAGGCCCTCGAGCGCAAGACCGGCGCGAGGGGCCTGACCTCCATCGTCGAGGAGGTCCTGGGCGAGGCCATGTTCGAGGTGCCCTCCATGCCGGAGGTCGGATGCGTCGTAGTCGACGCCGATGCCGTGCGCGGCACCGCCCGCCCCCGCTACGAGGCCGGCAGCGGCTCCCTCAGCTCCACCCGCAAGGCCGAGCACGGCAGGACCCGGACCGCATGAGCGCCCCCGAGGCCGTCGAGAGGGGCATCCCCGGGGTGCCCGCCGATCTCGCGCGCTACCGCGTCACCATCGACAACCTCGACGCCGCCCTCGTCCACCTCCTCGCCGAGCGGTTCCGCTGCACCCAGCAGGTCGGCGAGCTCAAGGCGCGCCTCGACCTGCCGCCGTCGGACCCCGAGCGCGAGGCCCGCCAGGTGGCCCGCCTGCGCTCGCTCGCCGAGGACGCCGGGCTCGACCCCGTCTTCGCCGAGAAGTTCTTCGCCTTCATCGTCGCCGAGGTCATCCGCCACCACGAGGAGATCCGCGACGGGGTCACCGGAGAGCCCACCGCCTGAGAGCCCGCCGGCCGAGTCCCCTCGGCCCGAGCGCCTTCAGGCGACCGGCCGCTTGTAGAGCGAGTCGATCTCATCGGCGAAGCGCGCCAGCGCGTCGGCTCGGCGCACCTTGAGCGAGGGCGTGAGCAGGCCGTTGTCGATCGTGAAGTCGCCCGGCAGCACCGTGAAGGTGCGGATCGACTCCGCCCGGGAGACCGCCTCATTGGCGCGGGCCACCGCCTTCTCCAACGCGGCGCGGATACGCGGGTCGGTCACCGCCGCCACCGGGTCGAGGTCCTCGATGCCGTGGGAGGCGAGCCACAGCGGCAGCATCTCCGCGTCCAGCGTCACCAGCGCTCCGATGCAGGGCCGGTTGTCCCCGACGACGAGGACCTGGCTGACCAGCGGGTGGCCGCGCAGTCGGTCCTCCAGCACGGCGGGGGCGACGTTCTTGCCGCCCGCGGTGACGATGAGCTCCTTCTTGCGGCCCGTGATGCGCAGGGAGCCGTCGTCCTCGAAGGCGCCGATATCGCCCGTGCGCAGCCAGCCGTCCTCCGTCAGCGCCTCGGCGGTGGCCTCGGCGTTCTTGTGGTAGCCCCGGAACAGGCCGATGCCTCGCACGAGGATCTCGCCGTCGTCGTCCAGGCGCAGCTCGGTGCCGGGCATGGGGCCGCCCACCGTGCTGATCCTCATCGAGGCCGGCAGGGTGACGGCGCAGGGCGCGGAGGTCTCGGTGAGGCCGTAGCCCTCCAGGACGGTCACGCCCGCGCCCCGGTAGTAGTGGCCCAGGCGCTCGCCCAGGGGGCCGCCTCCGCTGATGACATGCGAGACCCTCCCGCCGAGCAGCGCGCGCAGCTTGGAGAAGACGAGGCGGTCGAAGACCTTCATCTGGGCGCGCAGCCCGCGGCTCGGGCCGGAGGGGGTGTCCAGGGCGCGCGAGTAGGCGATCGCGGTCTTGGCGGCCAGGCGGAAGACCTTCTGCTTGTTGCCGGCCGAGCGGGCGTCAGCGGCGTTGTAGATCTTCTCGAAGACCCTCGGCACGGCGACGACGAAGGTGGGGGAGAAGGTCGCCAGGTCGTCCACGAGGTGCTTGACGTCCGGGGCGTGCCCCATGACGCCGCGCTCGGAGCAGACGATGGCGATCTCGATGAAGCGCCCCAGCACATGGGCCAGGGGCAGGAACAGCAGGGCGCACACCTCGGGCGCGCCGAGCACCTCGGGGACATGCGCGCAGGTGTTGACGCCCAGTTGGATGAGGTTGCCGTGGGTGAGCTCGACGCCCTTGGGGCGCCCCGTGGTGCCCGAGGTGTAGACGATCGTGGCCAGGTCGGCACTGGTGAGCGCGGCCGTGCGGGCGTCGAGCCCGGCGTGGTCCACGCTCTTGCCCGCGGCGATGAGGTCGGTGATCGCGTCCCTGGACAGGCACATGACCCGCAGCTCGGCCAGGCCAGGGTTCTCGGCGCTCTGGGCGCTCTGGGCGCGGATCGCCTCCACCATCTGCTCCATGCCGGCGTTCTCGACGACCACCAGCCTCACGGAGGCGTCGGTGAGGATCCACTCGGCCTGCTCCGCCGACGAGGTCTCATAGATGGGCACGACGACGAGTCCCGCCTCCCAGGCGGCGAAGTCGAGGAGCGTCCACTCGAAGCAGGTGTGGGACATGATCGCGATCGCGTCCCCGGGGCGCAGGCCCATCGAGACGAGCCCGGCCGCGACCTCGCGGACCTGGGCGCGGAACGCCGTCGCGCTCATGGTGATCCACCGGCGCCCGACCGAGGGCTTGCGGGCGATGAGCGCGCCCGTGGGGGCGTGGCGCACGCGCTTGGCCAGGGCCCATGGGGCGGTCATGCCGTCGTGGATATCGACCGCCAGCGGGGCTGCGTGGACGCCGGTGGCGGGGTTGGCTGCCGGGGTGGCGCCGGAGGGTGCGGGGCTCGTCATGGCCCCATCATCGCCCCCCGGTCCGCCCAACGGGGCCCGAACACGGCCATGTGTGGCCGCTGATCCTCGCCAGGGGGCTGGAGCGCGGCCCTGGCCTGCGGCTTCCGCTGACGGTGAGCGCCGCGGGCGAGCCCCAGGCGTGTGACTCAGGCGAGTCTCAGGCCTCCGGGCCCCGCCGCTTGCCGGCGTAGATGGAGGCGACGGCGTCGGCGTGGGCCTCCATGACGGCCCCCCTCTTGACCTTGAGCGAGGGGGTGAGCAGCCCGTTGGCCTCCGTGAAGTCCGTGGTGAGCACTCGGAACTCGCGGATCGACTCGGCCCGGGAGACCGCCTCGTTGGTGCGGGCGACAGCGCGCTCCAGCGCGGCGAGGACCTGCGGGTGCGACGCGGCCTCGACGACGCCCATCTCCGGCAGGCCGTGGTTGCGCAGCCACAGGGGCAGCATCTCGGCGTCCAGCGTGATGAGCGCGGAGATGAAGGGCTCGTTGTCCCCCAGGACGAGGACCTGGCTGACCAGCGGGTGGCCGCGCAGGCGGTCCTCGAGGATCGCGGGGGCGACGTTCTTGCCGCCCGCGGTAACGATGAGGTCCTTCTTGCGGCCGGTGATGCGCACCCAGCCGTCGTCGTCGATCGCGCCGATGTCCCCGGTGCGGAACCAGCCATCGGCGGTGAAGGCCTCGGCGGTGGCGGCCGGGTTGTTGTGGTAGTTGCGGAAGACGCCCAGCCCCCGCACGAGGATCTCCCCGGACTCATCGACCCGGATATCGTTGCCGCACACGGGCGGTCCCACGGTGCCGATCTTGTTGCGCACATCGAGGTTGACGCAGGTGGGGCCGATCGTCTCGGTGAGGCCGTAGCCCTCGAGGATCTCCAGGCCCATGCCCCGGTAGAAGTGCCCGAGGCGCTCGCCCAGCGGCCCGCCGCCGGAGATCGCGAAGCGCGCGTTGGGGCCCAGGAGCGAGCGGATCGTGCGGTAGACGAGGCGGTCGGCGGCCGCGTGGGCGGCGGAGAGGGAGCGCGAGGGGCCCACCGGGGTGTCGAGGGCGCGCGAGTACTCGACAGCGACCTTCGCCGCCCAGCGGAAGGTCCGCAGCTTCACGCCGCTGCCGGCCTTCGCGTCCGCGGCGTTGTAGATCTTCTCCAGCACGCGCGGCACGGCGAGCACATAGGAGGGCCCGAAGGCCTGCAGGTCCGGCAGGAGGGTCTTGACGTCCGGGGTGTGCCCGAGGACGCCCTGTCCCGCCAGGGACAGCAGTTCCAGGCAGCGCGCGTAGGAGTGCGCGAGCGGAAGGAAGAGCAGGAGGCGCGTGTCAGTGCGGAAGAGCAGGTCCGGGATCCAGTGGACGCCGTTGTGCGCCAGGCCCGCCGCGTTGCGGTGCGTGATCTCGACGCCCTTGGGGCGGCCGGTCGTGCCGGAGGTGTAGATGATGGAGTAGATGTCGTCCGGGCGCACGGCGGCCGAGCGGTCGTCGACGACGGCCCGCGAGATCGCGCGCCCCGCCGTGGTCAGCTCGGTGAGCGCGTCGCGGTCCAGGGACAGCACCTGGGGGGCGGCAGTCTCGGGATCGGCGGAGGCGCGGGCCTTGATGGCGGCGTCCACCACGAGCGCGTGGGCGGAGGTCTCGGTGAGGACGAGGCGGATGGCGGCGTCGTCGAGGATCCACTCGATCTGCTCGGCCGAGTCCGTCTCGTAGATGGGCACGGAGACGAGCCCGGCGCGGGCGATCGCCATGTCCAGGAGCGTCCACTCGTAGCAAGTGCGGGACATGAGGGCGACGCTCGCGCCGGCCTCCAGGCCCAGGCCGATGAGCCCGGCGGCGATCCGGGCGACCTCCTCGCCGAAGGCCCGGGCGGTGATCGGCGTCCAGGTGCCGAGCGACGTGCGCCGCTCGATGATGGGGCGCTCCGCGGTGCGCGCGATGCGGTCGGCCAACAGCCACGGGACGGTCCAGGTGGACTCGGTGTCCTTCGTGTCGCAGGTGCCGGAGGCGCCCATGGTCAGGGGGCTGGAGGCGACGCCGTCGACGACGGTCGTTGCGCCCAGCGACGGGTGCGCGCTCGTCTCGGCAGGGACAGGGACCCTTTGCTGCACGGTCCTCAGCCCTTCTTCGGCTTGGCGGGGGCCTCGCCGAGCTCGACGGCGGTGACGGCGACGGCGGGGGCTGGCTCGCCGTCGTCGCCCGCGCGCGGCTCCGCGACGGCCAGGGTCATCGGGCCCGTCACCTTCGCGGCCTCGATGAGGTCCGCGCGAACGGCCTCCACACTCGCCTCGGCCTCGGGGGCCACGGCCAGCGCGACGGACAGGATCGGCGTCTTCTGGCTCGTCTTGGCCTCCGACTTCACCTTGCGCAGCGCCGCCAGGGCCTCGCCGGCGCGTGCCACGAGGGCGGCATCGGCGCCGGCCGAGGCCTCGCGCAGCGGCGCGGCGGCCGGCCACTCGGCGCGGTGGACGCTGCCGGTGCGGTACCAGCTCCACACCTCCTCCGTGGCGAAGGGCAGGAAGGGGGCGAAGAGGCGCACGAAGGTGTCCACGGCGATGGACAGCGTCGTGCGGGCGCTCGTGACCGCCGCGGGATCGTGCGAGCCGGCCAGGTCATTGGCGCGGTCCTTGACGAGCTCGATGTAGTCGTCGCAGAAGGTCCAGAAGAAGGACTCGGCGGCCTCCAGGGCGCGGGCGTGCTCGAAGCCCTCGAAGGCGGTGGTCGCGGCGTCCACCACGTCCGCCAGGGCCGCCAGGACCGCGCGGTCGATCGGCTCGGTGACGGCGGCGGCGTCCAGGCTCGGCGCGGGGGCGGCCGCGAGGGTCGCCTCGTCGGCGTCCCAGGGCAGGCCCATGGACAGGGCGAACTTCGAGGCGTTGAGGACCTTGATGGCCAGGCGGCGGCCGATCTTGATCTGCTGCTCCTCGAAGGCCGCGTCCAGGCCCAGGCGGGCCGAGGCCGCCCAGTAGCGCACCGCGTCCGCGCCGAACTTCTCCAGCAGGCCCATGGGCGTCTCCGCGTTGCCCTTGGACTTGCTCATCTTCTTGTGGTCTGAGTCGAGGATCCACCCGGAGATGCCCGCGTGCCTCCAGGGCAGGGCGCCGAACTCCAGGTCCGCGCGCACCACCGAGGAGAACAGCCAGGTGCGGATGATGTCCTGGCCCTGGGGGCGCAGGTCCATCGGGTAGACGCGGTTGAAGAGGTCCTCATCGGTCAGCCAGCCCGAGACCAGCTGGGGGGAGAGGGAGGAGGTCGCCCACGTGTCCATGATGTCGAGCTCGGCGGCGAAGCCTCCCGGCTGGTCCCGCTGGTCCTCGGTGTAGCCGGCCGGGACATCCGAGGAGGGGTCGATCGGCAGGTCCGCCTCCGGCGGCGTGAGGACCCGGGAGTAGTCGACCTCGCCGTCGTCGCCGATCGCGTACCAGACGGGGAAGGGAACGCCGAAGAAGCGCTGGCGGGAGATGAGCCAGTCGTTGTTGAGGCCCTTGACCCAGTTCTCGTAGCGCACGCGCATGAAGTCGGGGTGGAAGTCGAGCTCGGCGCCGCGCTTCAGCAGCTCGTCGCGCAGGCCCGCCGACGTTGCCGGGTTCGTCCAGTCCTTGCCGCCGTTGCGCAGGTACCACTGGCGGGAGGTGACGATCTCCAGGGGCTTGTCCCCCTTCTCGAAGAAGTTCGTCTGGCGGGTGGTCTTCGTCGGCTCGCCGCGCATCTCGCCGGTGGCGGCCAGGGCGGACACGACCGCCTCCCGCGCGGAGTAGGTGGTCTTGCCGGCCATGGCGGCGTAGGCCTCGCGGCCGGCCGGCGTGGTGATCCAGTCGGGGGTCTCGGCCTCGATGCGCCCGTCCTTGCGCAGGATGGCGCGCAGCGGCAGGCCGAGGTCCCGCCACCACTCGATATCCGTGGTGTCGCCGAAGGTGCAGCACATGGCGATGCCCGCGCCCTTGTCCTTCTCAGCGGCCGGGTGGGCGAGCACCGGGACCTCGACGCCGAAGACGGGGGAGGCCACGGTGGTGCCGAACAGCGGCCGGTAGCGCTCGTCGTCGGGGTGGGCGATGAGCGCCACGCAGGCGGCGAGCAGCTCGGGGCGCGTGGTCTCGATGCACACGTCCTGGGTGCCGGCCGGGCCGGTCTCGACGGGGGCGCCCGCGGCGGCGGCGCGCTCGGCGGCCTCGGCGTCGACGACGTGGAAGGCCAGGCGGTGGTAGAAGCCCGGGTACTCGCGCGACTCCAGCTCGGCCTGGGCGACGGCCGTCTGGAAGGTGACGTCCCACAGGCCCGGGGCGGCGGCCTGGTAGGCCTCGCCGCGCTCGAGGTTGCGCAGGAACGCGGCCTGGGCGACCTTGCGGGCGCGCTCGCCGATGGTCTGGTAGGTCTGCTTCCAGTCCACGCTCAGCCCGAGCTGGCGCCACAGGGCCTCGAACTGGGCCTCGTCGATGGTGGTCAGGCGCTCGCAGAGCTCGACGAAGTTGCGCCGGGAGATCGGCTTCTGGTCCCTGGCCTTGACGGACTTGCCCTCGCCGCCGGTCTGCGGGGGCTCGAAATCCGGGTCGTAGGGCAGGGAGGGGTCGCAGCGCACGCCGTAGTAGTTCTGGACGCGGCGCTCGGTGGGCAGGCCGTTGTCATCCCAGCCCATGGGGTAGAAGACGGCCTTGCCGCGCATCCGCTGGTAGCGGGCGAGCGTGTCCGTGTGCGTGTAGGAGAAGACGTGGCCCACGTGCAGCGAGCCCGACGCCGTCGGGGGAGGGGTGTCGATGGAGAAGACCTCGGGGCGCTCGGCGGAGCGGTCGAAGGCGTAGGTGCTCTCCTCCTCCCAGCGCGCTCCCCAGGCGGCCTCGAGGCCGTCGGCGCTCACCTTGGCCGGCACGCGCGGGCTGTGGAGCTGCGAGGGGATGAAGCGGGACGAGTTGCTGGGCTGCGACATGCCGCTGATTCTGTCACGGCGCCGCCTCAGGGCCCCAAGCGGGTGCGCCGATGCGCCTGTGAGGTGGGCTACCGCTGACCCCGCGCCAAGATGATAAGGTCAGGCGAGCCTGAATCGAAATGAGATCGGTTCCCAAAAACTGCTGGATCCCCGGAAGGAGCGCCCATCATGACGACATCCACTGCCCCGCTGGCCCACGGCATCACCGCGCCGCGCACCCTCGTCACCGTCGGGGTCTTCACGGCCCTCTACTTCTTCTTCATGTTCGCAGGCGGCATGCTCGGCATCTTCCATCCCGCCATGATGTTCGTCGGCGGCGTCATCTCCGCTGTTCTCAACGGCATCGTGTGCATGCTGATGGTCGCCAAGACCCGGGCGATGGGCGCCTACGCCATCCTCGGCGGCGTCGTGGGGCTCCTCATGGTGGCCACCGGGCACTACTGGGCCAGCGCCCTCATCGCCGTCGTCTTCGGCGCGATCGCGGATGCCATCACCCGCGCCGGCGGCTACACCCGCACCACCGCCAACGCCCTGGGCTACGCCATCTTCTCCCTGTGGGGCATCAGCCCCCTGCTCCCGCTGCTCCTCAACTCCGACGCCTACCTCGCCGATCTCAGCGATCAGATGGGGGCCGACTACGCCCAGTCCTTCGAGCGCGTCTTCACACTGCCCGTCATCGGGGTGTGGATGGTGGTCTCCTTCATCCTCTCCTACGGCGCGGCCGTCCTGGGCATGAGGATCCTGCGCCGCCACTTCGAACGGGCCGGTGTGGCATGAGCTCCCCGAGCCGGGATCGGGGCGGGCGATGAGCGCGGCGGCGACGGCGATCACGGCAGCGGGCCCCGCGCGCCCGGCTGGCCGGGGCGCCCTGCTCCCCGTGGCGGCCGCGGCGCGCCTGCGAGCCGACCCCCGCAGCTCCTTCCTCCTGCTGCTGGCCGTCAACATCGTCACCATGGGGCGGACCACCGGGGCGCTCATGTGGCTGGCCGCGGGAGTGGTCCTCGTCCTGCTCGCCGTCGACGTCCACATGCGGGCCGCCCTCACCCTCGCGGCCATCATGGCCGCCTCCGCGCTGGTCCTCGCGCTGCCGGCGCTATGGCCGAGCGGCCTGGCCGCGGCCCTCGGCGTCATCTTCTACTGGACCGGGCGCTTCGCCATCTCGCTGAGCGCCGGGGCATGGTTCATCGCCACCACGCCGGTGGGCCGCCTCCTCGCGGCCATGACCGCCATCCACATGCCCCGCATCCTCATCATCCCGATGTCCGTCCTCTTCCGCTTCCTCCCCGTCGCCATCGATGAGACCCGAGGCGTGCTGGAGGCCATGGCCCTGCGCGGCTACACCCGCTCCTACCTGTGGCGACACCCCCTGGCCGCCATCGAGAAGCTCGTCGTCCCCGTCCTGGCCGCCTCCGCGCGCATCGCCGACGAGCTGTCCGCCGCCGCCCTCATCCGCGGGCTGGGGGTGAGCGCCCGGCCAACCGTCGTCACCGAGACACGCTTCCGGGCCATCGACGCGGTCCTCGTGGCCACCGCTGCCGCCCTCATCGGCCTGAGCATCGCGAGGAGCCTCCTGCCATGGGTATGACCAGCATGAGCGGGTCCGTGACCCTGAGAGACGTCGACTACGCCTACCCCTCCGGGCAGGAGGTGCTCAGCGGCATCACCCTCGAGCCCGCCGAGGGGGCGCTGACCCTCGTCTGCGGCGCCTCGGGCTGCGGGAAATCCACCCTCATCCGCCTCCTCAACGGGCTCATCCCGCATTTCCACCACGGAGAGCGCACCGGCCACGTGCTCATCGACGGCGAGGAGGTCGCCTCCACCCCCATCGGCCAGATGGGCCTGCGCACCGCGACGGTCTTCCAGAACCCTGCCACGCAGTTCTTCACCACCACCGTGGCCGACGAGCTCGCCTTCGCCCCCCAGAACTACCGGGTGGGCGCGGACGAGATCCGCCGTCGTCGGGGCGAGGCGCTCGCCGACCTCGGCATCGAGGACCTGGCCGACTGGGGCCTGCGAGGCCTGTCCGGGGGCCAGCTCCAGAAGGTCGCCTGCGCCCAGGCCCTCGCGCAGCACGCCCCCGTCATCCTCTTCGACGAGCCCACCTCCAACCTCGACCCGGAGGCCATCGACTCCATCCGCGAGGTCATCGCCCGCCTCAAGGAGCGCGGCCGCACCATCATCGTCGCCGAGCACCGCGTCCACTTCCTGCGCGGCCTCGTTGACGAGGCCGTCATCATCGCCCGGGGGCGGATCACCGCGCGGATGAGCGGGGAGGAGCTCTTCGCCATGGACGACGCCGAGCGGCGCCGCCTCGGCCTGCGCAGCCTCACCCGCCCCGACCTGCCCGAGCTCACGAGCGCGGGCGAGCCCCTGGAGATCATCGACGTCCCCGCCATCCGCCCCCGCCGCTCGGAGCCTGGCGCGCCGGGTGGGCCGGGGTCGGGCCCCGACGGCGAAGGCCTCGTCATCGAGGACATGAGGGTCGAGCGCGGCGGGCGCGTCATCCTCGACCTGGAGCGGCTCGCCTTCCCTGCCGGCGCCGTGACCGGGATCGTGGGCGCCAACGGCATCGGCAAGACCACCCTGGTGCGCGCCATCTGCCGCCTCCAGCGCTGCCACCGGGACGTCCGCGTCACCCTCGACGGCGCCCCGCTGGCCCGCGGCCAGGCCTTCCTCGTCATGCAGGACGTCCACCGCCAGCTCTTCGCGGAATCAGTCGCCGACGAGGCCAGTGCGCCCCAGCTCGAGCGCCTCGACCTGGCCGGGCTGGCCGAGCGCCACCCCCTGTCCCTGTCCGGCGGGCAGAAGCAGCGCCTCGTCATCGCCACCGCTATCGACCAGGAGGCCCGCGTCATCATCTTCGACGAGCCCACCTCCGGCGTCGACTACCGGCACCTGGTGTCGATCGCCGCCGAGCTGCGCGCGCTCGCGGACGAGGGGCGCGTCGTCATCGTCGTCAGCCACGACGCCGAGTTCCTCGCCGAGTGCGCCGACCGGATCATCCGGCTCGTCTGAGCGCGGCCCTCCCCGACCAACCCTGACCTGACCCACCCTGCCACCGCCGCCCCACGATCCCCACGGGAGCCAGACCATGACAGCGCCGACAGTGCCGACAGCACCACCGACCACGAGCCCGACCACCCGCGGGACTCCCGCCCTCAGCGTCTCCGACCTCATCGCGCCGGCCCGCGGCGCCATGATCGTCTCCGCGATCCTCACCGCCCTCGGCGCCATCCTCGTCGTCGTGCCCTTCGCCGCCCTGCACCGCATGGCCGCCCTCTGGCTCGGTGAGTCCAGCGCCACCGGTTGGGCGGGCAGGCCATGGGCCTGGGCCATCATCGCCGTCGTCAGCCTGGCCGTCTCCCAGATGCTCTACCTGTCGGGCATCGGCCTGACCCACCTCGCCGAGGCGAACCTGCGCCACACCCTGCGCCTCAGGGCCGTGGACGCCCTGTCCCACATGCCGCTCGGCCGCGTGGCCCTCACCCCGCGCGGCGCCATCCGCAAAATGGTCTGCGACGACACCTCCGCGATCCACACCCTCGTCGCCCACCTGCCCGGTGACGCCACCAACGCCGTCGTCGCCGCCGTCGCCGGCCTGGGCTACCTCGCCTGGGTCGACTGGCGGCTCACGCTCTCCCTCGTCGGCGCCTGGGGAGGACTCTTCACCATCGTGCTCGCCGTCGGGATGCGAGGACTGGGCGGGATCATGGGGCGATTCAGCGCCGCCCAGACGGGGCTCGCCGCCGCCACCGTCGAGATGCTCGAGGGCATCAAGGAGATCAAGGGCTTCCAGGCGGCCGAGGCCACCCGCACCCGCTTCGACGCCGCCCGCGGCGAGTTCTCGGAGATCTCCTTCGAGTGGACCCGTGCCTCCGGGCGGGCCATGAGCCTCATGAGCGCGCTGCTCCGGCCAGCCACCGTCGCGGCGATGCTGGCGCCGCTCGCGGTGCTGTTCACCTCCCAGGGATGGACGCCGCTGTCCGCCACCCTGCCCTTCTTCCTCCTCGCGCCCGGGCTGCCCGAGGGCATGCTCACCATGGCGGGGCTCATGCAGCACCTCTACGAGTCGCGGCAGGCCGCGCGCTCCACGGCCGACCTGCTCAGCGAGGAGCCCATGGGGCAGGGGGAGCACGCCGAGGGGCCGGGCCCCGCCCCCGGGAGGGTCGAGGCGCGCGACGTCGTCTTCTCCTACACCGAGGGCGCGCCCGTGCTGCGCGGGGTCTCGTTCACCGCCGAGCCCGGGACCGTCACCGCGCTCGTCGGCCCCTCGGGCGGGGGCAAGTCCACACTGGCCCGCCTCATCGCCCGCTTCCACGACGTCGATAGCGGCCAGATGCTCATCTCCGGCCTCGACGCGCGCGACACCCGCTTCTCCTGGCTGGGCTCGCAGGTGGCGATCGTCCTGCAGGACGTCGACCTCACCCACGACTCCGTCCACGACAACATCGCCCTCGGGCGCCCTGGCGCCAGCCGGGCCGAGGTGGAGGAGGCAGCCCGCGCCGCCTGCATCCACGAGCGCATCACGCGCCTGCCCCACGGCTATGACACGGTGCTCGGCGAGGAGGGAGGGCACCTCTCCGGTGGGGAGAGGCAGCGGATCACCCTGGCCCGCGCCTACCTCCAGGACGCCCCCATCCTCGTCCTCGACGAGGCCACCGCCCAGGCGGATCCCGCCTCCGAGCGGGATATCCACCGCGCCCTGTCCCGCCTGGCGGCCGGGCGGACCGTCATCACCATCGCCCACCGCCTGTCCACCATCCGCGACGCCGACCAGATCCTCGTCGTCGACCGCGGGCGGATCATCGAGCGCGGAAGGCACGAGGAGCTGCTCGCCGCGGGGGGCCGCTACGCCTCCCTGTGGCGCTCCCAGCACGACGGCGGCGACGGCTGTGACAACAGCGATGACCCTGACAGCCGTGACGACGAGGACGGTGAATGAGCATGTGGAAACTATTGCTGAGACTGGTCGACCCGCGCCAGATGAAGGCGATCACCGCCTGGTTCGTCGCCTCCTCGGTGCTCCAGGGGCTCACCCTGGGCGCCCTCATCCCATTCCTTCGGGCCCTCTACTCCCGCTCGGAGGCGACGACGGCATGGATGGCCGTCCTCATCGTGGGAGGGGCGGGCGTCGTCGCCGTCGACATGATCGCCCAGACCCGCTCCTACCGGGTCAGCGTCTATGAGATCTGCGACACGATGATCAGCCGCGTCGCCGAGCACGTCCTCGCCCTGCCGCTGGGCTGGTTCTCCGCCGCCCGCCAGGCGGCCGTGGTCAACGCGACCTCCAAGGAGGTCAACACGCTGTCGCACGTGGCCTCCATGGTCATCCCCAACCTGTGCAACGCCTTCATCGTCCCGCTGGTCATGATCGTCGTCGTCGCCGCCGTCGATTGGCAGCTGGCCCTCATCATGGCTCTCACCATCGTGCCGCTGCTCCTCATCTGGCGGCGCATGAGGGTGGCCACCACGCGCGCCAATGAGATCGAGGACGCCGCTGCCGCCGTCGCCGCGGGCAGGCTCATCGAGTTCGCCCGCCTCCAGCCCGTGCTGCGCGCCTCGGGGCTGGTCGAGCGCGGCTGGGAGCCGGTGAGGGCGGCCCTCGAGGAGGACGCCGAGGCCACCCTGGAGGGCCTGCGCGTCAAGGGGCGCCCGGGCCAGGCCTTCAACCTCGTGGCCAACGCCTCCTTCGCCCTCATCATGGCCGTGGGCCTGGCGGCGGTGGGCGGGCACCGCCTCGACGTCGTCGCCTACCTCGCGATCATGGCCGTCACCGCCCGGATGCTCATGCCGTTGACCAAGGCCGCCATGTACTCCACTGAGGCGGACAACTCCATCGTCGCGCTGCGGGCGATGAACGCGATCCTCGCCGCCCAGCCCCTGCCCGATCCCGCCCCCGGGCAGGAGGCCGCGGCCCAGGGGACCGGCATCGAGCTGGAGGACGTCGGCTTCTCCTACGAACAGGGGCGCACCGTGCTCGGCGGCGTCAGCCTCTCCGCGCCAGCCGGGCGGGTCACCGCGCTGGTCGGGCCCTCGGGGGCGGGAAAGTCCACTGTGCTGCGCCTGGCCGCCCGCTTCTGGGACGCGGACAGCGGAGCCGTGCGGATCGGCGGCGCCGACGTGCGGGACCTCGGGACCACGGCCGTCATGGGCATGACCTCCATGGTCTTCCAGGATGTCTACCTCTTCGACACCACGATCCGCGAGAACCTGCGCGTGGCCAGGCCGGACGCGACAGATGCGGAGCTGGAGCGGGCCGCCGAGCGCGCCAGGCTCACCGCCGTCATCGACTCACTCCCCGACGGGTGGGAGACACGGGTCGGCCCCGCGGGCACGAGCCTGTCCGGCGGGGAGAGGCAGCGGGTTGCCATCGCCCGCGCCTTCCTCAAGGACGCGCCGATCCTCCTCCTCGATGAGGTCGCCTCCGCGCTGGACGGTGAGAACGAGTCCGCGATCGCGGAGGTCGTGCGCGAGCTGTCGGCCGGGCGCACGGTCCTGGTGGTCGCCCACCGGATCTCGACGATCCAGCGTGCCGACGAGGTTGTCTTCCTCGCGCCTGGGCCGGGCGGCGCCCGGGTCGCCCAGTGCGGAGCGCCTGAGGAGCTGGGGCGGGTGGACGGCCCCTACCGCGAGTTCCTGCGCGCAGCGGAGGACTCCTCGCGCTGGCGCCTGGCGGGCCAGTGAGATCCGGTCCCCTTGGCGATCGGGCTCAGGCGCCGAGCTCGCGGTCCCGGGCGACGGTGGCCTCGAAGGCCCGCACGACGGCGTCGGAGAAGCCCGCCCGCTCCATCGCCACGAGCCCGGCGATCGTCGTGCCGCCCGGCGAGCAGATGGAGTCGATGAGCTCGGCGGGGGAGCGGCGCGGCGCGGCATCGGCCCCCGCCTGCGCGGTGAGCGCCGTGCCCAGGACCGCCTGGGTGACGATCTCGACCGCCGCGGACTTGGGGATCCCGCCCAGCACGCCCGCGCGCGACAGGGCCTCGATGAAGGCCAGGACGAAGGCGGGGGAGGAGCCCGCCAGCCCCACGAAGGCGGAGAAGTCCCTGTCCGCGAGCTCCACCGTCCGCCCGACGGCGCCCATGAGCACGCGCGCCGAGTCCATGGCCGCCTCGTCGACGCCCGGGCCCGCGGCGAGGGCCGTCATCGAGGCGCCCACGCCCGCCGCCATATTCGGCATCGCCCGCACCACGCGGGTGCCGGCGGGCAGGAGGGCGGCCAGGCGCTCCAGGCCGAGGCCGGCGGCGATGGACAGCACGAGGGGGGCGCGCCCAGCCGACTCAGTCAGCACGGGCGCGATCTCCTCCACGACGCCGGGAAGGACCTGCGGCTTGACGGCCAGGACGAGGACGTCGTCGGCACCCAGGCGGGATACGAGGCCGACGGAGTCGGGCAGATGCTCCGCGCCCGTCTCCGCGGCCAGCGCCCGGGCCGAGTCGTGGGCGCTCGTGAGAAGGATGGAGGCGGGGGAGATGCCCGCGCCGACCGCCCCGCGCACGATCGCGCCCGCCATGTTCCCCGCGCCGATGAATCCGTAGCTCGTCATCGCCCCAGGCTACCCGCCCGGTGGCCGGCAGTGGTCGGCAGTGTCCGACAGTGGCGGGCAGTGGCCGGCGCTCACCACCACGGAGCGATCCCGGACTGTTCCGATCATCGACGATCCGTGGCGCTTGCCTGCGGCGACGGTCCACAATGGCCGCATGAGCGCCCCAGACGCAGTCTCTCCAGCCCCCGTCGCAGAGCCCGCCGTCGCGCGCCGCGCGCTCGTCACCGGCGCCTCCACAGGGATCGGGGCGGCCACCGTCCGCCTCCTGCGCGCCCATGGATGGCAGGTCGTGGCCACGGCCCGGCGCGCCGAGCGCCTGGCCGCCCTGGCCGACGAGACGGGCTGCGACTGGATCGCCGCCGACCTGCAGAAGCCCGAGGATGTTGAGCGCCTGGCCAGCCAGGCCCAGGCGGCCGGTCCCATCGACGCCGTCGTCAACAACGCTGGCGGGGCGATCGGCGTCGACCCCGTGGCGCAGGGCAAGCCCGAGGAGTGGCTGACCATGTACGAGCGCAACGTGCTCGGTGCGCTGCGTGTGAGCCAGGCCTTCCTGCCCGCGATGCGCGAGCGCGGCGGCGACCTCCTCTTCCTCACCTCTACCGCCGGCCATGCGACCTACCCCGGTGGCGCGGGCTATGTGGCCGCCAAGCACGCCGAGCGGATCATCGCCAACACCCTGCGCCTGGAGCTCGTGGGCGAGCCCGTGCGCGTCATCGAGATCGCCCCGGGCCTGGTGTCCACGGAGGAGTTCTCCCTCAACCGCCTTCACGGCGACGCCGCCGCGGCCGCGCGGGTCTACGAGGGCGTCGCGGAGCCGCTCGTGGCCGAGGACATCGCCGAGTGCATCGTGTGGGCCCTGGAGCGCCCCGCCCACGTCAACATCGATTCTCTCACCGTGCGCCCCCGCGCCCAGGCCTCCAACACCGTCATCGCGCGGGACTGAGGCCCGCCGGGCGTGTGGCCAGCGCAACCCCGCCCACGCGCGGCCAGGAGTGGCCCCAGCGCCAGGCGGGCCACTACACTTCCGAATCCACAGGCAGCGACCCGGCCGACTCGCCATCCGGCGATCGGGCATCACCGGCGAGCCTCCGGAAGAACAGCGCCCGGGCCTCTTCGCCCGCCCGCCCAGTAGACCCGGACGGGACAGCCCGTCACAGCTGGTCATGAAGCGGTCGTACCGCGCGCGGCCCCCGGGCAGGCGCGGCGCGGCAAGCGAGGTGGTACCGCGGTGCGGCCCCACCGGCCCGGGAGCCCCCGGGCGGTGAGCGCCGGCGTCGTCCTCGTGAGTCCAATCCACCCGGATGTTCACGAGCGAAAGACGCGAGGCATATGGCTGAGCAGACCCAGCGCAGCGCCGCCGACCACACCGGCGCTGCCTTCTACCCCCTGCACCGAGACGGCGAGCGGGTCGACCCCTCCCCGTCCTTCCCCTCCCTGGAGCAGGAGACCCTGGCCTACTGGAAGGCGGACGGCACCTTCGCCGCCTCCGTCGAGGCCCGCCCGGCCCATGACGCGGGCGGCCACTCCAATGAGTTCGTCTTCTACGACGGCCCGCCCTTCGCCAACGGCCTGCCCCACTACGGCCACCTGCTGACCGGCTACGTCAAGGACGCCGTCGGCCGCTTCCAGACCCAGATGGGCCGCCGCGTCGAGCGCCGCTTCGGCTGGGACACCCACGGCCTGCCCGCCGAGCTCGAGGCCCAGCGGCTCCTCGGCATCGACGACATCTCCGAGATCACCCGCCCGGGGGGCCTGGGCATCGAGGCCTTCAACGCCGAGTGCCGCTCCTCGGTGCTGCGCTACACCCAGGAGTGGGAGGACTACGTCACCCGCCAGGCGCGCTGGGTGGACTTCGACAACGACTACAAGACCCTCGACCCCACCTACATGGAGAGCGTCATCTGGGCCTTCAAGTCCCTCTACGACAAGGGCCTGGCCTACCAGGGCTACCGCGTCCTTCCCTACTGCTGGCACGACCGCACGCCCCTGAGCAACCACGAGCTGCGCATGGACGACGACGTCTACCAGGACCGCCAGGACAACACGGTCACCGTCGGCATGCCCCTGACCGAGGCGATCCTCGACGGCGACCCCGAGCTCGTCCTCATCTGGACGACGACCCCCTGGACCCTGCCCTCCAACCTCGCCGTGGCCGCGGGCCCGGACGTCGACTACGTCGTCGTCGAGGTGCCCGCCCGGCTCGACTCGCCCCTGGCCGGCCGCCGCGTCGTCCTGGCCGAGGCCCTCGTGGGCTCCTACGCCAAGGAGCTGGCCCCCGAGGGCGCCGAGCCCGCGGTCCTGGCCCGCCTCAAGGGCTCGGAGCTGGTGGGGCGCCGCTACCACCCCATCTTCGACTACTTCAACGACGATGCCCACCGCGCCGCCGGTGCCGCCCCCGGCCCGAACGGCTGGACGATCATCGCCGCCGACTACGTCACCACCGAGGACGGCACGGGCCTGGTCCACACCGCCCCCGCCTTCGGCGAGGACGACATGATCACCTGCCAGGAGGCCGGCATCGGCACCGTCATCCCCGTGGACGACGGCGGCGTGTTCACCTCCGAGGTCCCCGACTACGCCGGCCTGCAGGTCTTCGACGCCAACAAGCCGATCATCACCGACCTGCGCGACTCCTCCGGCCCCCTGACCGGCCGCGACGAGGCCACGCGCCCCATCCTCGTGCGTCAGGCCTCCTACGTGCACAGCTACCCGCACTGCTGGCGCTGCCGCAAGCCGCTCATCTACAAGGCGGTCTCCTCCTGGTTCGTGCGGGTCACCGCGATCCGCGACCGGATGGTCGAGCTCAACCAGGAGATCACCTGGACCCCCTCCCACATCAAGGACGGCATCTTCGGCAACTGGCTCGCCGGCGCCCGCGACTGGTCGATCTCGCGCAACCGCTACTGGGGCGCCCCGATCCCCGTGTGGGTCTCGGACGACCCCGCCTACCCGCGCACCGATGTCTACGGCTCCTTCGCGGAGCTGGAGGCCGACTTCGGCGTCGAGGTGACCGACCTGCACCGCCCCTTCATCGACACCCTGACGCGCCCCAACCCGGACGACCCCACGGGCAAGTCGATGATGCGCCGCATCCCCGACGTCCTGGACTGCTGGTTCGAGTCCGGCTCCATGCCCTTCGCCCAGGTCCACTACCCCTTCGAGAACGTCGACTGGTTCGAGTCGCACAACCCCGGCGACTTCATCGTGGAGTACATCGGGCAGACCCGCGGCTGGTTCTACACCCTGCACGTGCTGGCCACCGCGCTGTTCGACCGCCCCGCCTTCACCTCCTGCGTCTCCCACGGGATCCTCCTGGGCGACGACGGCGCGAAGATGAGCAAGTCCCTGCGCAACTACCCCGACGTCTCCATGGTCTTCGACCGCGACGGCGCCGACGCCATGCGCTGGTTCCTGCTGTCCAGCCCCGTCGTGCGCGGGGGCAACCTCGCCGTGACGGACAAGGCCATCCGCGACACCGTGCGCCAAGTCCTCCTGCCCCTGTGGAACACCTGGTACTTCTTCGCCCTCTACGCGGGCCAGATGAACGACGGCGACGGCTACGTCAGTCCCGGCCTGGACCTCGATGACGCCGCCCTGTTCGGCCGCAAGGGCTCCCTGCACGTCATGGACCGCTACATCCTGGCGCGCGCCAAGGACCTGGCCGAGACCGTCGGCGCCCAGATGGGCTCCTACGAGATCACCGGCGCCACCGTCACGATCCGCGAGTTCCTCGACGTGCTCACCAACTGGTACCTGCGCACCTCGCGCTCGCGGTTCACCGACGCCGACCCGGCCGTCGCCCGCCCCGCCTTCGACACCCTGGCCACGGTGCTGCGCGCCCTGGCCGAGGTCATGGCGCCGCTGGCCCCGCTGGTGAGCGAGGAGATCTGGCGGGGGCTGACCGGTGGGCGCTCGGTCCACCTGACCGACTGGCCCGTCCTTCCCACCCACGTGGCCGACCCCGCCCTCGTGACCGCCATGGACGAGGCGCGCGACGCCGTCTCCGCCGCCCTCGGCCTGCGCAAGGCCGAGAAGCTGCGCGTGCGCCAGCCGCTGCGCTCCCTGCTCATCGCCACCGCGCAGCCGGGCGCCCTGGCCCCCTTCGCCGGCCTCATCGCCGAGGAGGTCAACGTCAAGGAGGTCCGCGTCCTCGACGCCGCCGACGCCGGCTACGAGCTGCGCGAGGAGCTCACCCTCAACCCGAGGGCCTTCGCCCCCGAGGTCCGCAGGCTCACCTCCAAGCTCTTCGCCGCCGTCAAGGCGGGGGAGTGGGCCCTCACCGCCGATGGCGACGCGCGCTTCGACGGCGTGGCCATCGACGGGGTGCCCGTCGTCCTGGAGGCGGAGGAGGGCTCTTTCGCGCTCACCCAGCACATCGAGGTCGACGACGACGCCCTGGCGGCGACCGTCCTGCCCTCCGGGGCCTTCGTGGTCCTGGACACCGCCCTCGATGAGGAGCTCGAGGCCGAGGGATGGGCACGCGACATGATCCGCCTCGTCCAGGACGAGCGGAAGGCGGCCGGCCTCCACGTGGGCGACCGCATCCGCCTGACCCTCACGGTCCCCGAGGACCGGGGCGCCTGGACCGGGGCGCACCTGGCCCTCATCAAGGCCGAGACCGGCTGCGTGGACGCCTCCGTCGTCACCAGCGCCTCGGCGGGGCAGCCCAGCGCCGCCGTGACCAAGAGCGAGGACTGACCGTCCCGGCCAGCCGGGCCGCACCGGGGCGCCGGGGCGGCGCCACCCGCGCCGCGGGGGCGGCCGACCGCGATCATGCGGCCGGCCGCCCCCGCGGCATTCAGCAAGTATGGAGGCTCGCGACCAATTCTGAAAGAATTCTGGGAATGCGTTCGACGCCCACGTGATGTCCGACATGCGTTCGGAGTGACCTATCTCCCGCAGTTCCATCGAAGGTCGATATTCCGTTGACACCTTTGGGTGGTCTCACTAGCCTGACAAGGGTGTTCACTTCAATCGTGATTGTTTCGTGATTGAAGAGTTCGACTCGACAAACCTCGGTGAGACGGCGCTCGTCCTGGCCGGATCGCTGTGCTCCGCGCAGGTGATTCGGGAGCGTTCTCAAGCCCTGCTGAGCTGAGTCAGTCGAGATTCCGCCTTCATAGTCAAAGGAAATCGATGACCCAGGAAAACTCCACCGGCATTTCCTCCCGCACCGGCGCAGCGGCGCGCACGACGGGGCCGGATCCCCTCCCGGATGGGCTCCCAGCGCCTTCCACGGGCGCTTCCCCGCTCGTATCCGTCATCGTCCCCTCGTTCAACTCCCAGGACCATGTCGCCGAGACGATCCGCAGCGTCCTCGCCCAGACCATGGCGGACCTGGAGATCATCGCCGTCGACGACGCCTCGACGGACTCCACCGCCGACGTCCTCGCCGGCCTCGCCGCGCAGGATCCCCGGGTCACCGTGCTGGTGCAAGGAGAGAACCAGGGCGTCGCCAGGGCGAGGAACCGCGGGCTCGAGGCCGCCCGGGGCCGCTACATCGCCTACCTCGACTCCGACGACCTATGGGTCCCCACCAAGCTGGAGCGCCAGCTCGCCTTCATGAGGCGGACCAGGGCCGGGGCGTGCATCACCTCCTACGAGACCATCGAGGAGAACGGGGAGCACCGGAACTATGTCCACGCGCCCCGCTCGTTCACGTACAAGCAGTTCCTCAAGAACACGATGACCTGCACTCTCTCGGTCATGTTCGATACCACGATCGTCGATCGGTCCCTCCTGGTCATGCCCGATCTGCGCCGGGGGCAGGACGCCGCCACCTGGCTGAAGGTGATGAGGCGCGGGCACCGCTTCCACGGCCTGGATGAGTGCCTCGCCAAGTACCGGAAGACCGCCGGGTCCCTGTCCTCCAACAAGGTCAAGGCCGTCAAGCGCACCTGGCACCTCTACAGGAATGTCGAGCGCCTGCCGCGCCCCTACGCCGCCTACTGCCTGACCTGGCAGCTGTCCCACGCGATGATCCGGCGCCGGAGGAGCTCCTGATGCGGGCACGGACGGCAGCGCTGCTCTCCCTCGCGGGCGCTGCCACCGCGATCGCCGGGATGAGCGCTCGTGGAGGCCTCGCCGCCCGTCGGGGCCGCGAGACGGCGACGGGCGAGGCTGGCCACCGCATCGGGATCATGGGCCGGATCGACCTCGGCGAGACGATGGTCGATGGCCAGACCGTCAAGACACGGGTCGTCTACCGCCACCTCGCCAGCCGCTTCGGCGCGGACGCCATCCGCACCGTCGACACCCTCCACTACCGCCACCACCCCCTGCGGGTCGCCAAGGACGCGGCGCGCTGCCTGGCCGTGTGCGACGACGTCGTCGTCCTCCTGTCCGACAACGGCCGCCGCTTCTTCTTCCCCGTGCTCGCCCTGGCCGCCTCCACGCGCGGCACGCGCGTCTTCCACAACCTCATCGGGGGGCGCCTCGCCGACGACATCGAGCGCGACCTCTCGGGCCGCCTCGTGCGCTACCTCAACTCCTTCCAGGTCAACTGGGTGGAGAGCCGCGCCCTCGTCGCCCGCCTGGCCGAGCTCGGGGTGCGCAACGCCGCTTACCTGCCCAACTTCAAGGACCTCGACCCGCTCGCCGCCCGGCTCGAGGCGCCCGAGGACCGCCCCGCGCGCCTGTGCGTGTTCAGCCGGGTGGTCCCGGGCAAGGGCATCGAGAACGCCGTGCGCGCCGTGGCCGCCCTCAACGAGGCCGCGGGCACGGACGGCGCTGTCGCCTCGCTGGACATCTACGGGCCGGTCGACGAGGCCTACGAGGAGGAGTTCCGCGCCCTCATCGAGGCGGCCCCCCACGCGCGGTACAAGGGCAGCGTCAAGCCGGAGAAGGGCGTGGAGACCATCAGGGACTACAGCGCCCTGCTCTTCCCCACCGAGTTCTGGGGGGAGGGCATCCCCGGCACGATCGTCGACGCCATGGGCGCGGGCCTGCCGGTCATCGCCAGCCACTGGGCCTACTACTCCGAGATGCTCGCCGACGGCGTGACGGGGCTCGGCTACGACTTCGAGCGCCCCGAGGAGCTCCGGCCGACCATCGAGGCCTTCCTCGCCCTGCCCCGCGAGGAGGTCGAGGCCATGCGCCGCGCCATCCATGAGCGCGCCGAGGCCTACACCGCCGATGCCGTCTTCGAGCGGATCGCCGAGGCCCTCACCGCCCGTGAGTGAGCCCGCCTCCCCGCGAGCGCCCGAACCCGTCCCCATCCACCCTCCCATCCACGGACCACGAGGAAGACCACCGATGACCGACACGCAGCAGGACAGCCCGCACAGGGCCACGGGGCCCCTGGCCGCCATGCGCGTCATGCTCGTCACCCACGGGCTGGGCACCGGCGGCGCTGAGATGATGGTCCTCAACCTCGCCCGAGAGCTGCACGGCTCCGGATGCCCCGTGCTCGTCGCCTGCCTGGGATCCGGGCAGACCGACATCGCCGATGCCCTGCGCGCCGCGGGCGTGCGGGTCGAGGCCCTGGACAAGAGGCCGGGCCCGGATCCCCGGATGACCGCCAGGCTGCGGCGCCTCATCCGCGCCTTCAGGCCCACCGCGATCCACACCCACCAGCCCGTCCTGGAGTACGTCCTGCCAGCCGTGCGGCTCAGCGGGGCGCATCCCCGCCTCATCCACACCGTCCACTCGGTGGCCTCCCACGAGACCCGCCTGCCGATCCTGCGGCGCTTCAACCGCTACGCCTTCAGCCACGGGGTCGTGCCCGTCGCGCTGGGCGAGGAGGTCCGCGACTCAATCTGCCGCGAGTACCGGCTTGCCCCCGAGGGCGTCCCGCTGGTCCGCAACGGCGTCGATCTGGGGGCCTTCGCCTGCGAGCGCGATCTCGACGCGGCAGGAGCCGGCGCCGAGCGCCGCCCCCCGCGACTGCTGTGCGTGGCCAGGCTCGCGTCGGTGAAGAACCACGCCCTCCTCCTCGACGCCGTCGCCGCCCTGGCCCGCTCCCGCCGCGATGCCACCCTCACCCTCGTGGGCGACGGCCCCCTCGCCGACGACCTCGCCCAGCGCGCGCGGACGCTCGGCATCGCCGAACGCGTCGACTTCGCCGGCTCCCAGCGCGACACCGCCCGCTTCTACGCCGACGCGGACCTCTTCGTCCTTGCCTCCGAGCACGAGGGCCTGCCCATGAGCGTCATCGAGGCCATGGCCGCGGGCCTGCCCGTCGTGGCCACGGCAGTCGGGGGAGTGCCCAGCATCGTCGCCGACGGCGTCAACGGCGCCCTCGTCAACTCCCGCAGCGCTCAGGCCGCCCAGGAGATCGCCGCGGCCGTGGCCAGGATCTGGGAGGACCCCGAGCGCTACAGCCGGCTCAGCCGCGCCGCCCTCACCACGGCGAAGGACTACTCCGCACGAGCCATGATGGAGGCCTACCGTGACCTCTACTGCTGAGATGACCACGGGGACGGCCCCCCGGAGCCGCCTGAGGCCCCGCTGGGGCGGGGGCGGCGCGACGGGCACGGCCAATGCCCTCAAGGAGGCCGTCGTCGGCCTCGCCAGGCGCAGCTACCCCCTGCGCTACCTCGGCCTGATGATGATCTGCGGGATCCTCATGAAGCCGAGCCTGGTCGACGAGAGCGCCTCGCTGGCCCCCCTGGTCAAAGCCCTCACCGCCGCCGTCTTCCTCGGGCTCGTCCTGGCCTACCTCGCACGCGGGGTGGCGCTGTCGGCCACGCTCACGCTCTTCATCCTCTACCGGCTCGCCTACCTGCTGCCCACGCTGCTGAACGACGGCGACCTGCTCAACTGGGGCTACGCCTCCATCGCCCAGGTGAGCGTCCTCATGGTCATCGAGCTGCACGTCGGCGCCGAGGAGGAATCCCGCAGGAGGCTCCTGAGAGTCCTCACCGACCTCCTCCTGCTCTACCTCATGGTCAACGCCGCGATGATCCTGCTGGGGATCTCCAAGGACGCCGCCGCGGGAGCCCAGTTCTCCCAGCCCTCCTACCTCCTGGGCATCCGCACCAGGGTCACGGACACGATCTTCCCGGCCATCATGCTGGCCTTCCTCTACGACTCCACCTCATCGCGGCGCTGGGGCTGGCGCTCGATCATCGCCGTGGGCACCGGCCTGCTCCAGATCGCCTTCCTCCACGTGGCCACGGCCCTCGTCGGCACCGCCATCGCCGCCATCACCTACATCGTGGTCGCCCTGCGGCCCCACGGGCGGGGCCTGCTGTCCATGAGGGCCGTCACCGTGGGGGGCATCGCCATCACCCTGCTCGTCGTGGTGGCGAGGATCCATCTCCTGTTCACCTCCCTCATCGAGGGCACGCTCGGCAAGTCCCTCACGCTGACGGGGCGCACGGATATCTGGGACGCCGCGCTGCCGATCCTGGCTGACTCGCCGCTGTTCGGCTACGGCATCAACCACGAGTTCGGCAGGTTCGCCCCCGGACCCGACGGCGGTCTGTGGCAGGCGCACAACCAGTACCTCCAGATCATGCACGACGGTGGCCTGCTCGCCGTGGGCCTCTTCCTCGCCCTGCTGTGGGTGGCCAGCACCCGGATGGACCACTCTGCCTGCGATCCCCGTGCCCGGGCCGCCCTGACCGCCATCTACGCGGCGATGTCCGTCATGGCCGTCAGCGAGATCTACATCTACAACATGGCCCTGTTCATCCTCATCCCCTTCCTCGCCAGCCGGGTGACCGAGCTGGCGGGCGGCGAGCGCGCCGCCGGGACCGGCGCCAGCGAGAGGAGGGGCGCGCGATGAGCCTGCCCTCACGAGTGATCCACGGCGCGCGCCGGGCCCTGTCCGCCTCCCAGTTCCGCCGCGCCACCGCCTCCGGCGCCCTGCGCGCCGGCGAGGACCTGCGCCTGGGCTCCTTCGCCCGCGTCTCGGCGGGCTCCACACAGGCCCCCTGCGTGACCATCGGCGACCACGTCTTCCTCGACGCCACCCTCATGACGCGCGGCGCGGGGACGATCACCATCGGCTCCCACTGCTGGATCGGGGGAGCGGGGGCCAGCCTCATCGGCGCCGTCGAGTCGATCAGCATCGGCTCCGACGTCATCATCTCCACCCACGCCCACATCTTCGACCACAACAGCCACCCCACCGACCCCGAGGCCCGCCTGCGCATGACCCGCGGCGAGCACGGCGGTGCCCTGTGGGACTGGACCGAGGCCGAGTCGGCCCCCGTGGTCATCGAGGACAACGTGTGGATCGGCGAGTACACGATGGTGCTCAAGGGCGTGACGATCGGGCGCGGCTCCGTGGTGGCCGCTCACGCCGTTGTCACCAAGGACGTCCCGCCCTACTCGATCGTCGCGGGCAACCCCGCGCGAGTCGTGAAGAGGCTGCGGTGAGAAGGATCCTGTCCCGCCGCCCCACAGGCAGCGCCGTCGACTCGCTGCTCCTGGCCAGCGTCAAGATCGTGACGCTGGGCTCGACCATGGCCAACACGATGATCCTGTCGCACAGCCTGTCGCTGACCGACTACGGCACCTACGCGCAGGGCGTGCTGCTGGTGACCATCTGCTCGGACTCGACTATCCTGGGGATGGCCGACGCCGTCAACTACTTCTTCAACCGCGGTGGGAAGCGGCGCCTGTCCCGCTCCTACGTGCGCGCCATCGTCATGATCCAGACGATCGTCGGGGTGGTGACCGCCCTGGCGATGCTTATCGCCCAGGGCCCCATCGGCGGCTACTTCTCCAACCCCCTGCTGCCCCCGCTCATCATCCTCCTCGCGGCGCGCCCCATGCTGACGAACATGACGAGCGTCTTCCAGGTCCTCATCGTCTCGATCGGGCAGGCGCGGGTCATCGCGATCCGCAACCTCGTCCTGGCCGCGCTGAAGTTCATCGCTGTCCTCATCACGGCCACCATCACCTCCAACCTGGCGATCCTGTTCGCGATGCTCCTCGCCCTCGACGCCCTGTCCCTGCTGTGGTTCTGGGACAGCTTCCGGCGCTGGCGCTACCCCGTGTGGCCCTCGCTGCCCAGCTGGCGCCTCATCCGCCGGGTCCTCGGACTCGCTCTGCCCATGGGCGTCTACGTCCTGACCGCCACCTTCATGAGGCAGATCGGCGCGCTGGTCATCGGCATGAACGAGCCCACCGAGCGCTACGCCGTCTACTCCAACGCCTCCATGGTCCTGCCCCTCGACCTCATCTCCGCCTCCTTCCTCACCGTCATCGTGCCGATCGTCACCCGCTACATCGGCGCCGACCAGAAGGAGCGCATCCGCGAGCTCTTCCGGCACTACCTTGCCGTCGGGTACCTCACGACCGGCACCTTCGCCGTGGCCTGCCTCGTGGTGGCCCCCGAGGTCGTGCAGGTCCTCTACAGCGCCCGCTACCTCGACGGACTGGCCGTCTTCTGCCTCTACCTGGTCACCGCCATGGTGCGCTTCGCCAGCCTTTCGCTCATCCTGTCCGCCGCCGGACGGACCCGCGCGCTCATGGTGGTCTCCCTGGCCGCCGTCGCCGCCAACGCTGTGCTGTGCCCCGTGCTGTACGCGCTCATCGGCTTCGTCGGTCCGGCCGTCGCCTCCGTCGTCGTCAACGCGGCGATGACCTGGGCGCTCCTGCGCCTGAGCCTGGCGGAGATCGAGGGCAGCCTGCGCTCGGCATTCGACCCCCGCGACCTGGGCCTCTACGCCCTGACCGCCTTGGCGGTCGCGGTGGCTGGCGCCGGGGCCCGCTGGGCACTGCTCTCGATCGGAGCCCCGGTTCCCGTGATCGCGGTGATCGTCTTCACCGCCGTCACCGCCGCGGTCCTCGCCCTCAACCGCAGATCGCTCATGGGCTCACTGCGCGCGATCAACGCGATGAAGTGACCGGCACGCACCTGGGCACTGACATGACCGATACGACCGACACAGCTGGAACAGACGACATGGCTCTCATGACTGACACCACCGACCGAAGTGATCCCCGAGCAGGAAGGCTCCACATGTGTGACGCAACAGGACGGCCCGGCGCGGCCTCCCCCCTCGGAATGGCACCGGCCCGTGCCGGCGCGCCCGGCCGCCCCGCTGAGGGGGTGGCCCGCTGATGACGCTCGAAGACCTCCTCCTGCTCGCCAAGCGCTGCTGGCGCATCCTCCTCATCGGCGTCGTCGTGGGCGGCCTCCTCGCAGCCGGCGCGGCCCTCTTCGGCCCCCGGTCCTACACCGCCACCGCCATCGCCTACGTCAAGGTGGACGCCTCGATCGATGCCGCTCAGAGGAACCCGACGAACTACCAACTCGTCGCCTCCCAGCTCGCCGAGCGCAAGGCGAAGTCCCTCATGCCGGTCATCACCTCCGAGACCGTGGCCCAGCGGGTCATCGACTCCCTCGGCCTGACGGGCACCACCCCCGGCGCATTGGCCGGGTCCATCAAGGCCAAGCACGAGACCGGCGCGGACACGGTGGTTGTCCGGGCCACCGCCGACTCCCCCGAGCGGGCCCGGACGATCGCCGACGAGACCGTCCGGCAGTCCGGCGAGGAGTTCGTCGCCCTCAACGGCGACGGCGTCCCCGTCGGCGTCGAGCTCATGACCTCCGCCGAGCTGCGCGCCGCCCCCCGCTCGCCGTCGGTCACCATGCTCCTGGGCGCGGGCGTCCTTGGCGGGCTCGTCATCGCCTACCTGGGCGTGCTCGTCATCGAGGTGCTCAACAAGCGGGTGCGCGGCGCGAGCGAGGCCCTGTCCGTCCTCGACTCGCCGGTCCTGGGCGCCCTGCCGCACTCCGACCTCATCCGGAACGGCGCGGACGCCTCCGACCCGGCCATCGAGGAGGAGCTGCGCAAGCTGCGCACCAACTTCATCCGCGCCACCGCCACCGCTGGGCGCAGCGTCGTCATCTCGTCGGCCAATCCGGGCGAGGGGCGCAGCACCGTCACGGTGGGCCTGGCCCGGGTCCTGGCGATGTCCGGCCATCGCGTCGTCCTCATCGAGGGCGACCTGCGCTCCCCGTCGCTGGCCTCGGTCCTGGGCGTCGATGGCCGCCGGGCCGGCCTGGCCCAGGTGCTCGCCGGCGCCGCCACCTCCGAGGACGCCCTCGTGCGCACCTCCATGCCGGGCCTGTCCGTCATCCCCGCCGGGGCGCTGCCGGGCAACCCCTCCGAGCTCCTGGGCTCCTCGCGCATGGCCGAGCTCCTGCAGAGCCTGTCCGCCGAGGCCATCGTCCTCATCGACTCCCCGCCGACCTCCCAGACCACCGACGCCGCCGTGCTGGCCGCCCAGGCCGACGGCGCCCTGCTCGTGGTCTCCACCGGCACCACCACATCCGCCCAGCTGCGCCAGGGGGCGCAGGCCCTCGAGCAGGGCGGCGGGCGGATCCTCGGCGTCGTCCTCAACGCCGTCAACAAGCGCGGCTTCCTCGACTCCGGCCCGGTGGACAGCCTCATGTCCGGCGGGGCCAGTGGGACGAGCCGCTCGGGCGGCGCGCGCGGGGCGATCGGCGCCGGCGCCCCAGCGCCCGCGATCCCCGCCCAGGGCGGCGGCCCCGCCGGGCTCCTGGCCGACCGATCGGCGGAATCATGATCCAGTCGTCGTCCTTCAGCGCCGTCCCGACGGCCGCCGAGGCCTGGCGGCGGAGGACCTTCTTCCGCCGGGGCCTGAGGACCGGGGACCTCGTCATCATCCTGCTCGTCGTCGTGTGCGTGGAGCGACTGTGCCACGTCACCGGCCGCGAGGACATCGGCACCGGCGTCGTCCCCACCCTCGTCATGCGGGCCCTGCTCGTCACGGCGGTCGCCGTGACCTGGGGGCTCCTCCTGACAAAGGCCGACGTCTACCGCGACCGGGTGCTGGGCCACGGCGCCACCGAGTACAAGCGGGTCGTGTGGGCCACCGTCCTGGAGTTCGCCGGGTTCTCGATCCTCGGCTACATGGTGGGGGTGCGCCTGTCCACCGCCTACCTCGTGGCAGCCCTGGCGATCTCGATCGCCGCGCTCCTGGCATGGCACTGGGCGGCCAGGCGCCGCCTCATCCGCCTCGCCGCCGCGGGGAGTCTCGCTCAGCCCGCCTACGTCGTCGGATCGGCCGACGCGGTGGCCTCGGCGATCGCCGAGCTCACCCGGCAGCCCGGTCTCGGCCTGCAGATCCGGGGGGCCTTCGTCTCCGATGAGGGCGCGCTCGCCGAGCGCCCCGAGCTCTCCGTGCCCATCATCGGGGGAGTGGACAGCCTTCAGGGCACCGTGGAGAGCTCCGACGGGATCGCCGTCGTCGTCGCGGAGGACTCCGGGCTCACCTCCGCCATGATCCGCCGGCTCAGCCAGTCCCTCGGGGCCGAGGGCCGCCTCATCATGCTGCCCCCGCTCCTGCAGATCGCCAGCTCGCGGCTGTGGATGCGCTCGGCCAGGGGACTGTCCGCCATCGAGATCCAGCAGCCCCGCGCCGACGTGGCGCACTCGCTGTTCAAGCGCTCCACGGACGTCATCGCCTCCTCGCTCATCATCGTCCTCCTGCTGCCCGTGTGGCTCATCGTCCCGCCGCTCATCTGGATGCAGGACCGCGGGCCGATCCTCTTCCGCCAGACCCGCATCGGCCTGAACGGCGAGCCCTTCAAGATCTGGAAGTTCCGCTCCATGCGGATCAACGCCGACGCCGAGCTCGCCGGGCTCCTGCGCGAGCAGAACCGCACGGACAGCCCCCTGTTCAAGGTGGACAACGACCCGCGCATCACGCGCGTGGGCGCCTTCCTGAGGCGCACCTCCATCGATGAGCTGCCGCAGCTCTTCAACGTCGTGTCGGGCTCGATGAGCCTGGTCGGCCCGCGCCCCCAGGTGGCCAAGGAGGTCGCCCTCTATGACGCCGAGGCCTCGCGGCGCCTGGTCGCCAAGCCCGGGATCACCGGGCTGTGGCAGGTCAGCGGCCGCTCCTCCCTCACCTGGGAGGAGGCCATCCGCCTCGACCTGTTCTACGTGGACAACTGGACCCCCGGGCTCGACCTGTGGATCCTGCTGCGCACCGTCAAGGCCGTCCTCCTCCTGGACGGCTCGGCCTGACCCGGCCTGATCCGGCGCAGGCCGCCCCACCCGGGCCAGCGGGCCCGCCACCACCCGCGCCGCGCGCGGCGCCTCCCCTCATCCCGTTTGTCTCACCGCCGTCGGCGCGCTCTCCCAGGCGCGCGGGGCACCGCTGAATGAACCAGAGATCCGGCCAGTGGGGCCGGGAGGAGAGGAGCAGCCATGCGCATCTCGATGATCGGATGCGGCTACCTCGGCGCCGTCCACGCGGCGTCGATGGCCGAGATCGGGCACGACGTCGTGGGCATCGACGTCGACGAGGGCCGGATCAGCGCCCTGGCGGCCGGGACCGCGCCGTTCTTCGAGCCGGGCTTCGAGGAGGTGCTCTCGCGCAACGTCGCCTCGGGCCGCCTGCGCTTCACCACCGACATCTCCGCCGCCCGGGGCGCGCAGGTCCACTTCATCGGCGTCGGGACGCCCCAGACCCCCTCCGGCGCAGCGGATATGACCTACGTGGACAGCGCTGTCGAGGCCCTCGTGCCCCACCTTGGCCACTGCCAGGAGGGCGAGGAGATCGTCGTCGGCAAGTCGACGGTTCCCGTGGGAACGGCCGCGCGCCTGGCCGAGCGCTTCGACGCCGCGGGCACCACCCTGGTGTGGAACCCCGAGTTCCTGCGCGAGGGCTTCGCGGTCAAGGACACCCTGGAGCCCGATCGCATGGTCTACGGCCTGCCCATCGACCCCGCGCGGGCCGAGGCGGCCGCCGCCGTGCTCGATGAGGTCTACGCCCCCATCCTCGCCACCGGCGTCAAGCGCCTGACGATGGACTACGCCACGGCGGAGCTGGTCAAGGTCAGCGCCAACTCCTTCCTGGCCATCAAGATCTCCTTCATCAACGCCGTCGCCCAGGTCTGCGACGCCGCCAGCGCCGACGTCACCGCCCTGGCCGAGGCCATAGGCCTGGACGCGCGCATCGGCCACCGCTTCCTGCGCGCCGGCATCGGCTTCGGCGGGGGCTGCCTGCCCAAGGACATCCGGGCCTTCCAGGCGCGCGCCGCCGAGCTCGGCGCGGGCGACGCCCTCGACATCCTCGCCGAGGCGGACCGGGTGAACCTGCGGGCCCGAGCCCTCGTGCTCGACAAGGCCCGCCAGATGCTCGGCGATGGGCTCGACGGCGCCCGCGTGGCGATCCTCGGCGCAGCCTTCAAGCCCGACAGCGACGACATGCGCGACTCGCCCGCGCTGGAGATAGCGGGCCGCCTCGCCGCCGCCGGCGCGCGGGTGGCGGTCACCGACCCCCAGGCCGGCGCGATCCTCGCCGAGCAGGAGCGCGAGGGCCTGGAGGTCTACGACACCGCCGATGAGGCACTGCGGGACGCCGACCTGGCCGTGCTGGCCACCGAATGGCGCCAGTTCACCTCCCTCGACCCCGCGCGCGCGGCCTCCCTCATGCGCCGCGCCAACGTCATCGACGGGCGCAACTCCCTGGACGCGGGCGCCTGGAAGGGCGCGGGCTTCTCCTACGTGGGGATGGGCCGGCGCTGAGGACGGCGAGGTCCCCCGGGGGCCAGTACAGTTGCCTGGCGCGGACGCGGCGCGGGCCCGCTCCGCTGAGGAGGACTGATCGATGAGCCACCACGAGGGATCCGGCAGCGCGGCGAGCGCTGAGGGCGAGCGCACGAGCGGGGCCACCCGTGGCGCCGCTTCCTCGCACCCGGGCGCGGCCTTCGGCATTCCCGCCGACGCCACCGCCGAGGAGGTCGTCGACGCCGTCTTCGGCACCGGAGGCGCTAGCAGCGGGGATGGCGGCGAGGGGATCGACCCCGAGCTCCTGCCCTACCTCGAGGCGGCCGATGACTCCGCGCGGGGCGAGGGCCAGGGAGATCCGGCCTCGGGCCTCAGCCTCGCCGATGCCCGAGCGGCCGCCAGCGAGCGGGCCGAGGCCCGGCGCGCGGCCGAGGCCCAGGACCTGGAGGCCCTGCGCGAGCTCGTCGCCCACAACATGCTGGCCTCGGGCGACCCGGACGAGCTCGACGCGCTCCTGGCCGAGGCCGACGCCGACGACTCCGACGACTGGGAGTCCTGGGAACCCGTCCTGCCGGACGCCGAGGGTGATCCCGCCGGTGATCCCGACGGCGCGGGGGAGGGCGACCCCGACGGCGAGCAGGATGCCCACCGCCAGGCCCTGCTGGCCGCCGCCCGCGGCGTCGAGGTGTCCGAGCGCATGAAGCAGGTGGAGGCCGAGATCCTCTCCCGCGCCCCCGAGCACCGCGTCCAGCCCTCCCTGGAGCGCATCGAGGCGGTCATGGACATCCTGGGCCACCCCGAGCGCTCCTACCGGGTCGTGCACATCACCGGCACCAACGGCAAGACCTCGACGGCCCGCATGACCGAGCGCCTGCTCGCGGCCGCGGGACTGCGCACCGGCCGCTTCACCAGCCCGCACCTGGCGACGATCCGCGAGCGCATCAGCCTCGACGGCGAGCCCATCAGCGAGGAGGGCTTCATCGCCGCCTGGGAGGACGTCGCCCCCTACATCGCGATGGTCGATGAGCGCTCCCAGGCCGATGGCGGCCCGAGGATGAGCTTCTTCGAGGTGCTCACCGTCATGGCGCTGGCGGCCTTCGCCGACCACCCCGTGGACGCCGCCATCATCGAGGTCGGCATGGGCGGCACGTGGGACTGCACGAATGTCGTGGACTCCGACGTCGAGGTCATCACCCCGATCGGCCTCGACCACGCCGCCTGGCTCGGGAGCACGATCCGCGAGGTCGCCGAGAACAAGGCCGGCATCATCAAGGACGGCGCCACCCTCATCACCTCGGTCCAGGTGCCCGAGGCCCAGGAGGTCATCGCCGAGGCCGCGGCCGCGCGCCGCGTCGTGTGGCGCCGGGAGCTCGACCCCGAGGAGGATCCCGGCGAGCCGGGCGCGGGCGAGCTCGCCGTGCGCTCGCGCGAGCTGGCCGTGGGAGGCCAGCTCGTCACGCTGGCCACGGCCGCCGCCGTCTACGAGGACGTCTTCGTCCCCCTCCACGGGGAGTACCAGGCGCACAACGCCCTGCTCGCGCTCGCGGCGGCCGAGGCCTTCTTCGGGGGGCGCGCGCTGCCGCCCGCCCTCGTGGAGGAGGGATTCGCCTCGACGACGTCCCCGGGGCGCCTGGAGGTCCTGCGCTCCTCGCCGACGGTCATCGCCGACGCCGGGCACAACCCGCACGGCGTGGCGGCCCTCATGCCCGCCGTCGAGGAGGCCTTCGGCTTCTCCCACCTCGTGGCCGTCATGGGCGCGATGGCGGACAAGGACGTCGAGGGAATCCTGTCGATCCTCGAGCCCGCCTGCGACGCCGTCGTCTGCGTCCCCATCGACTCCCCGCGCGCCATGGACGTCGAGGACCTGGGGGCCGTCGCGCGGGAGGTCTTCGGAGCCGACCGCGTCCAGGTAGCGCAGACCCTCGCCGACGGCGTCGACCGCGCCGTCGCGCTCTCCGAGGGCGGCGACGCGCCGCTGACCGCCTCAGGCGTGCTCATCGTGGGCTCGGTGGTCCTCGCGGCCGAGGCCCGGACCCTGTTCCACCGCCCCTGAGGGGCGGGGCCGGCGTCTCAGCAGGTGTAGCCCTGGGCCCTGATCTCCTCAAGACGGTCAAGGCTCCCGTCGGCGGGGAAGAGGACCCAGTAGTAGTACATGCTCCTGCCGTCGTTGCCGCTGACAGTGCTGATGGTGCACCCGTACTGGCCCGCGGCCAGCGGCTCGCCCGTGTCGGGGACGGTCCTCGGCCCGGTGATGCACGACTCGACCTTGAGCGTGGGCGCGTCCTGTGTCATCACCTCGCGCACCGGCGTGCTCTTCGAGCGGTGCTGCAAGGCGCCGGCGTCGCCCAGCGGGGCGTCCAGCGACTGGGCCCCCGCGTCGGTGACCAGCGCGGAGATCGCCTCCTGGTCCTGCCTGGCCAGGGCGTCCAGGAGCAGGCTCGCCGTGGCGCTGGCCGTGTTGGCCGGGTCGGAGGAGGAGTGGGAGAGGACCGTCAACGAGGGCGCCTGCCACGACAGGACCGCCTGCCCGGTCCCCGAGCCGTTGCGCTCAGTGGCGTCCTGGGGCGTGCGCTCGTGGCTCCACTCCACGCGCACGCCCTTCTCGGTGGGGGTCAGGCCCGTGATAACGGGCATGCCGAGGGCGAAGCGCCCAAGGGGCTGGGCCGCCTGGAGACTGCCATCAGGCGTGTAGACGGCCACGATGTCCTCGTTGCGGGCGCCGTCGAAGCAGGTCAGGCCGACCGCGGCGGCGCCGTCGGGGGTCCCCAGAGCCTCGGGGCCCTTGACCACGCGAACCTCTCCCATCGAGCCCACGGGGGCTGAGCCGCCGGACATGGTGACAGTGGCGGGGCTCGCGGCAAGATCCTGGCCGTAGTAGCCGCCCGCGAGCTGCGAGCCGTCGGTGCAGATGGCGGGCACATCGAGCTCGCCATTGGTGATCTGGCTGGAGGTGAGCGGCGTGGGAGCCGGCGGGAGCGCGGAGGAGGAGTCGACGGGCGCTAAGGGCGTGCCGGTCGGAGTCTCCATCGCCGTGGGCTCTGAGGCGCTTGGGGCACTGGTGGTGGGGGAGGCCCCGCACGCTGCCACCGCGAGCACGAGGGGCGCCAGGAGGACGGACAGGCGCAGGCGGGGGACCTGAGGACGCGACATGGCTCTCCTTCGAGCAACCGGGGCGGGGCGCCAACATCCTAGTCGCGTGATGCCCGCCTCGTGTAGTCTCCGGCCCACGATCGCCCGGTTGCCAGGCCGGGCGACGCCGTCCCCGAACCCGACCTGCCCGACGCGGCAGACCACTAGGAGCCCCGATGACCGCCACCTCCAGCCGAATCCTCATCCTCATCAAGCCCGACGGCGTGCGCCGCCGCCTCACCGGGGAGATCCTGCGCCGCATCGAGGCCAAGGGCTACGCCCTGGCTGCCCTCAAGCTCCTCACCCCCACCGAGGAGGTCCTCGCGGCCCACTACGCCGAGCACGTCGAGCGCCCCTTCTACCCCGGCCTCGTGGAGTACATGACCTCCGGGCCCGTGGTCGCCGCCGTGGTCGAGGGCCACCGCGTCGTCGAGGGCTGCCGCTCCCTCATGGGCGCCACCGATCCGACGGCGGCGGCCCCCGGCACGATCCGCGGCGACCTGGCGCGCGACTGGGGCTCGAGCGCCATCGAGAACCTCATCCACGGCTCTGACTCCGAGGAGTCGGCCGCCCGCGAGATCGCCATCTGGTTCCCCGAGCTCGGCTGAGCCCCTCGCTCCGCTAACGACGGCGGCCCGCCCCGAGATGGGGCGGGCCGCCGCCGCGCTAGGGGCGTCCGCGGCCGATCAGTGGTGGCTGACCACCGTCGTGCCGATCTCCGCCCAGCTGTAGATCCACTGGGCCTCCGACACCGGCATGTTGATGCAGCCGTGGGAGCCCGAGTAGCCGAAGCTGGAGCGCCACGGGGCGCCGTGGAAGGCGTAGCCGCTGTAGAAGTAGCTGACCCACGGCACGTCCTCGGTGCGGTAGCGGGTGCCGTCGGCGTTGTCGCCCTCCATCGTCTGCGAGGGCAGCTGCAGGTAGACGTGGTAGGTGCCCGTGACCGTCGGGGTGGCGGCGGCGCCGTCGACCATGGACACCGGGCCGCGCACGACGGTCGCGCCCTCGTAGGCGGTCACGGTCTTGTCCGAGAGGTTGACGTCCACCCACTTCTCACCGGGAGCCGCCTGGTAGTTGAGGTTCTCGGCGCCGTCGGCGATGGTCCGCTGCGTCCACTTCTCCTCGCCGACCTCCATCTCGAAGGTCCCGGAGTAGCCGGTGCCCTTGCCCAGGGCCTCGGAGATCGAGGTGGACAGGGCGTCGGCGTTCTTGACCGTCTGGCTCTTGACGGCCTCGACGGGGGTAGCGACGACATCGCCCTTGGAGTTGACGTTCCTCGTGCCCTCGACCTCGTCGACCTTCTCCTCGCTGGCCTGGTTGGCCACCCAGGACGAGACCTTGGTGGAGTCGATCGACAGGGTGGGGGCGGCGTCGTTGCCCGCCGTCACGGTGATCCAGGAGGCCTTCGTGGAGGCATCGGGGCTGTAGGAGCTCTTGCCGGAGGCGTCGGAGATCGTCACGTCCTGGCTGATCCAGTTGTTCGCCGTGTCGGCCACGGCCTGGGCGTCCGCGTCCGAGACCGCCGGGGGCTGGGTGGTCATCGACACCGAGGCGCTGGCGGGTGAGAGGGTCGAGGCGGCCTCGGCGCCGGCCTGGGTCAAGGGGGCGGGGTCGATGCTCGCCCCGGACACGGCCGGTGTCACCGTGAACGACGTGCCCTCCGCGTCGAGCGCGATCCCCGCGTTGCTCGCGCGGACCTTGTCGGCGGGGATGAGGGAGGACGCGTAGTCCTTGGCGACGGCGTCATCCGTGGTCGTGACCACGGGAAGGTCCTCGGAGGAGAAAAGCGCGGTCAGGCGATCGCCGATGCTCTCGCTGCGCGCCAGCGCGGCGTCGGCCGTCGCGCCCGCGTCCACGGTGATGCCGAGGTCCGCCAGTGTCGCGGTGGCGGTCACGTCGCCTGAGACCGCGACGGTGGCCGACTCAGCCTTCGATGTGATCATCGAGGCGATCTCGTCGCGGGTCATGCCCGACACATCGGTCCCGGCGATCGCCGTTCCGGGGACGGCGCGATCGGCGTAGTGGCTTGTGTAGGCGTAAGCGCCCGTGCCCAAGCAGGCCACGAGCAGCAGGAGTCCGAGCCCCGCCCACAGGGGCCAGCGGCGGTGGCGCGCGGGATCCGCCGCCTCCACCGCCTCTGCGCTGTTGTCCAGAAGAGTCTCTCCGGTCATCTCATGCTTTCGATCATGCGCGCCCCCTGCGCCCCCTCCTTGGGGAGGGGTAGGGGCGCGCTATTCCTGCCCAGTCCCGCGAGCGCGCAGGAACCAGCCATGAAACCATCACACGCTACTCCGCCCGCTGAGTCAACGCCCTTGTCTGCATGTTCCCTGTGAGATCTCTTAACGGGCCTGGGAATCCGCGGGTCATGGGGCACATGATGGGGAGTCGTCCCCGCGGGCGGTACCAGTGGGTGGACGGGGCTCGGCCGGGCGGAGCGCCGGCGCGGCGGGCCCCGATGGGCGCTGCCGCCCCGTGGGCGCGCGCCCAGCAGCGGCATGACTAGACTCCTGCCCATGTCTGCCATCTCCTCCGCCGAGGTCGCGCGGGTCGCGGCTCTCGCGCGCGTGGCCCTGACCGATGAGGAGGTGACGCGCCTGGCCGGAGAGCTGGACGCCGTCGCCTCCTCCTTCGCCCGGGTCACCTCCGTTGTCACCCCCGATCTGCCGGCGACCTCCCACCCCGTGCCGCTGGCCAATGTCCTGCGCGAGGACGTCCCCGGTCCGACGCTCGACGTCGACGAGCTCCTCGCCGGCGCCCCCGCGGCCGAGGACTCCATGTTCCTCGTGCCCCAGATCCTCGGAGAGGAGTCCGGCTCATGAGCGACGCCCGCTCCCTGCCCTCCCTCATCCGCTCCACCGCCGCCGAGCAGGCGGCCGCCCTGGCCAGCGGCGAGGTGAGCTCCCGCGAGCTCACCAGCGCCCACCTGGAGCGCATCACCGCCGTCGACGGCGCCGTCGGCGCCTTCCTCGACGTCGACGTGGACAAGGCCCTGGCCGATGCCGACGCCGCCGACGCCGCCCGGCGCGAGGACAGCGGCGCCCCGCATGAGCTCACCGGCGTGCCCGTGGCCGTCAAGGACCTCTTCGCCACCCGCGGCCAGGTCACCACGGCCGCCTCCAAGATCCTTGAGGGATGGGTGCCGCCCTACGACGCGACGGCCGTCACCGCCCTGCGAGGGGCGCGCCTGCCGATCCTGGGCAAGACCAACCTCGACGAGTTCGCCATGGGCGGCTCCACCGAGCACTCCGCCTTCAAGCGCACCGCCAACCCGTGGGACCTCGGACGGATCCCCGGCGGCTCATCCGGCGGCTCGGCCGCCGCCGTCGGCTCCTACGAGGCGCCGCTCGCCCTGGGCACGGACACCGGCGGCTCCATCCGCCAGCCCGCCGCCGTCACCGGCACCGTCGGCGTCAAGCCGACCTACGGCACCGTCTCGCGCTTCGGCGTCATCGCCATGGCCTCCTCCCTGGACACCCCCGGCCCCATGGCCCGCACCGTCCTGGACACGGCCCTCCTCCACGACGTCGTCGGCGCGCACGACCCGCTGGACTCCACCTCGCTCGCCGACGCCCCCCGCGGCATGGCCGCCATCGTCCGCGCCGCCCAGGCCGGGCGGGATCTCACCGGCCTGCGCGTGGGCGTCATCTCCGAGCTCGACGGCGGCGAGGGCTACGACCCCGGCGTCCTGGACTCCTTCCACGCCGCCCTCGGCCTGCTCGAGGCGGCGGGCGCGAGCGTGGAGACCATCAGCCTGCCCCACCTGGAGTACGCGCTCGACGCCTACTACCTCATCATGCCCGCCGAGGTGTCCTCCAACCTCGCCCGCTATGACGGCATGCGCTACGGCCTGCGCGTCGAGCCGGCCAGTGGGCCCGTCACCGCCGAGACCGTCATGGCCGCGACCCGCGGCGCGGGATTCGGCGATGAGGCCAAGCGGCGCATCATCCTGGGCACCCACGTGCTCTCCGCGGGCTACTACGACGCCTACTACGGGTCCGCCCAGAAGGTCCGCACCCTCGTGCAGCGCGACTTCGCCGCCGCCTGGGAGCGCGCCGATGTGCTCGTCTCCCCGACGGCGCCGATCACCGCCTACCGCTTCGGGGAGAAGGACGATCCCCTGGCGATGTACAAGCTGGACGTCACGACGATCCCGGCCAACCTCGCCGGAATCCCGGGCATGAGCCTGCCATCGGGGCTGAGCGGCGGTCTGCCGGTCGGCTTCCAGATCCTGGCGCCCCAGCGCGCCGACGACCGCCTCTACCGCGTTGGCGCGGTCCTCGAGGCGGCACTGGAGGAGACCTGGGGCGGGCACCTGCTGGCCCAGGCCCCCGAGCTGGAGGAGGAGCAGCGATGAGCGACACCCTGATGGACTACGACGAGGCCGTGCGCCGCTACGACCCGGTCATCGGGCTGGAGGTGCACGTCGAGCTCGGCACCGCCACGAAGATGTTCGACGCCGCCCCCAACGCCTTCGGCGGGGAGCCGAACTCCCGCGTCACCCCCACCTCCGTGGGCCTTCCCGGCGCTCTGCCGGTGGTCAACAAGCGGGGCGTGGAGTACGCCATCCGCATCGGCCTGGCGCTGGGCTGCCAGATCGCCGAGTCCTGCCGCTTCGCTAGGAAGAACTACTTCTACCCCGACCTGGCCAAGGACTTCCAGACCTCCCAGTCCGACGAGCCCATCGCCTTCGACGGCGCCCTGGAGGTCGAGCTCGAGGACGGCTCGCTGTTCACGGTGCCCATCGAGCGGGCCCACATGGAGGAGGACGCCGGCAAGAACACCCACATCGGTGGCGCCGACGGCCGCATCGAGGGCGCCAGCCACTCCCTCGTGGACTACAACCGCGCGGGCGTGCCGCTGGTGGAGATCGTCTCCCGCCCGATCATCGGCGCCGGGGCGAGGGCCCCGGAGGTGGCCGCCGCCTACGTGCGCTCCCTGCGTGACATCTTCCGCGCGCTCGGGGTCAGCGAGGCCCGCATGGAGCGCGGCAATGTGCGCGCCGACGTCAACGTCTCCCTGCGCGAGGGCCCGGACGCGCCGCTGGGCACCCGCACCGAGACGAAGAACGTCAACACCTTCCGCGGGATCGACGCCGTCATCCGCTACGAGATCTCCCGCCAGGCCGCCATTCTGGCGGCCGGGGGCGAGGTCCTCCAGGAGACCCGCCACGGCCAGGCCGACGGCACCACGCGCGCCGGGCGCGTGAAGTCCGACGCCGACGACTACCGCTACTTCCCCGAGCCCGATCTCGTGCCCGTTGCCCCCAGCCGCGAGTGGGTCGAGGAGATCCGGGCCTCCCTGCCCGAGCTGCCCGCCGCCAAGCGGCGCCGTCTCAAGGCCGAATGGGGCCTCAGCGACACCGAGATGAGCGACGTCGTCAACGCCGGCGCCCTGGAGCTCATCGAGGCCACCGCCCAGGCGGGAACCACCGGCCAGGCCGCCCGCAAGTGGTGGATGGGCGAGCTCGCCCGCACCGCCAAGGAGCAGGAGGCCGCGCTGGAGGATCTGGCGATCACCCCTGCCCAGGTCGCCGAGCTCCAGGGGCTGGTCGACGCCGGGCGGCTGACCGACAAGCTCGCGCGGCAGGTCCTAGCCGGAGTGCTCGCGGGCGAGGGCGATCCCGAGGCGGTTGTCTCCGCGCGCGGCCTGGAGGTCGTCTCCGACGAGTCCGCCCTCCTGGCCGCCGTCGATGAGGCGCTGGCCGCGCAGCCCGATGTCGCCGACAAGATCCGCGGCGGCAAGGTCCAGGCCGCCGGCGCGATCGTGGGCGCCGTCATGAAGGCCACCAGGGGACAGGCCGACGCGAAGCGCGTGCGCGAGCTCATCATGGAGCGCGTCCAGGGCTGAGGCCGGCGCCCCCGACCACCGGTGCCCCGGCGCGCCCGCCCTTCGGGGTGGGCGCGCCGGGGCACCGCCCCATGAGGAGCGGGGAGGGCGGGGCCGGCTGGTGCCGGCTGGGGAATCAGACAACCGCGACTCGTCTTGCCTGATGGTCGCACCGGGTCCGATCCGTGGGGCGAGGGGGATAGTCTTCGGCCGAATCAATCCCATCCCAGGTGGTCGGCGACTGGCGCCGACGGACACCGCCTCGAAGGAGCCAGCATGGTCCAGCCCAGCCCTAGTTACACCGTGGCCCTGCACATGGAGGTTTCCGCGTCCCAGCGGGTCGTCGCGAAACTGGTGGACACCGCCACCGCGACGGGCGCCGTCGTCACCGGTGTGGACGTCTCGGACTCCGACGGCGACAGCCTCGTCGTCGACCTGACCGCCGACACCCGCGACTCCGTCCACCGCGGCGAGCTCGTCAAGGCCCTGCGCGCCATCGACGGCGTCATCGTCGAGAACGTCGGCGACTCCACCTTCCTCGCCCACGTGGGCGGCAAGATCGAGATCGCGTCGAAGTACCCTGTGCGCAACCGCCGCGACCTCGCCCGCGTCTACACCCCCGGTGTGGCCCGCGTCTGCAAGGCCATTCACGACCACCCCGAGCGGGCCCGCAAGCTGACCATCAAGAAGAACACCGTCGCCGTGGTCACCGACGGCACGGCCGTGCTCGGCCTGGGGGACATCGGCCCGGCAGCGGCGATGCCCGTCATGGAGGGCAAGGCGATCCTCTTCAAGCAGTTCGGCGGCGTCGACGCCTGGCCCGTTGCCCTGGACACGAAGGATCCTGAGGAGATCATCGCGATCTGCAAGGCGATCGCCCCGGCCTACGGCGGCATCAACCTCGAGGACATCGCCGCCCCCAAGTGCTTCGACATCGAGGCCCGCCTGCGCGAGGAGCTCGACATCCCCGTCTTCCACGACGACCAGCACGGAACCGCCGTCGTCACGCTCGCCGCCCTCATCAACGCCCTCAAGGTGGTCGGCAAGCGCATCGAGGACGTGCGCATCGTCCTGTCCGGCGTGGGCGCGGCGGGCAGCGCCATCGCCAAGCTGCTCATGGCGCACGGCGCCACGGACATCGTGGGCTACGGGCGCGCCGGCGCCCTGTACAGCGGGGACACCGAGGGGATGAACGAACACCGCAAGTGGCTCGCCGAGAACACCAACCCCCGGGGCATCACGGGCACGCTCAAGGAGGGCCTGGCCGGCGCCGATGTCTTCATCGGGGTCTCCAGCGGCAACCTGCTGACCCCCGAGGACCTGGACGTCATGGCCGAGGGCGCCATCGTCTTCGCCATGGCGAACCCGACGCCGGAGGTCGACCCTATCGGCGCCGCCGAGCACGTGAGCGTCGTGGCCACCGGCCGCTCGGACTTCCCCAACCAGATCAACAACGTCCTGGCCTTCCCCGGTCTCTTCCGGGGCCTGCTCGACACGGGGATCACCAACATCTCCACCGAGCTCCTTCGCGCCGCTGCCACCGGAATCGCCTCGGTGATCAGCGACGACGAGATCAGCCCCGTCTACATCATCCCCAACGCCTTCGACACGCGCGTGGCCGACGCCGTGGCCGTGGCCGTGCGCCGCTTCGCCGAGGACTGAGGGGACTAAAGCTCCCGGCAGCGGTTGACGGGCATGGGAGGGCGGGGCTCCTGGTGACAGACCAGGCCCCGCCCTCCCGTGCTTGATCCAGCGGCCGCCGGTCGCGGCGGGGGATGTGGCCCGGTTCATGCCCCCACGATTTGACCTTTTGGGGAGGTCGCGGGCTAAAGTTCTCTTCGTTGCCGCGAGGGCCCAAGGGCTCCGAGCGGAACACCGGAGGATTCTTCGGAGCGATACGGGAGATGAGAGTCACGGACTCTCAATTTGACCGAGAAATATCGACCCGATAATATTCTCCTCGCGCCTCTCGGTGGTTGCGATTCGCTTTTGTGGGTTGTTTCCTGGGGTGGGTGTGTTGTTTGAGAACTCGATAGTGTGTCATGCTTGTTTATGTCATTGTTT